>Ga0163111_10001176_pt1 | contig 15975 bp, 15 predicted proteins | sample CRUFie1St18metaG_FD_109645 | JGI IMG/M metagenome (GOLD analysis project Ga0163111, IMG submission 109645) | Marine microbial communities from the Costa Rica Dome - CRUD Field 142mm St18 metaG | ecosystem: Environmental > Aquatic > Marine > Oceanic > Photic zone | place: Costa Rica: the Eastern...
AAATGTACCAATGGAATTGATCTCGAAACGTTAGCAAATCATAGAGGATCTGCTTTTGGTGGGTTTCCATCACCTCAGCCACCCCCGATTAGTTTTGAGAATAGCTTAGCATGTAAATATTTAAATATAACCAATCGAATAATTTTGTTTGAAGATGAGTCAAGAGCAATCGGAAGACTGGTTATACCTGAAAAATTCTACAATAGAATGACCAATTCAGAAATTATAATTATTGATCAACCCTTACAGCAAAGAGTGGACCATATTTATAATGAATATGTCGCAAACGCTTTAACATATCAGTCGCTGGATAGTTTGTGTAATAAACTTAGACGTCAATTGGAAAAAATATCAAAAAGATTAGGGATGGATAACTTTAAAATTATTGATAATCAGATCAGCATAGCTTTTCAAAGAAATGATAAAAATGAACATTACCAATGGATTCAACAACTGCTACAGAATTATTATGATAAAATGTATGATTACCAATTAGAGAAAAAAAAGAGTCGCTGTATATATAAAGGTTCTTGGGATGATGTAGAGGAGTATATCACAAAACTTTAGATCTGTAATAAAATAATATTTTATAAATTGGAATCATGATATTAAGAATTTTGTTTTTTAATTTTTTTTAAGAGTTTTAATGTAAGGTGAATACCATCATACTCTGAATGCTTATCTCCTTCATACTCTATCCCTACATACCCATTGTATCCTGCCTTAAGTACAATTTCCATCATTTTATTATAGTCTGTTCGAACTTCATTTCCATTTAAATCGAATTCATGGCTTTTAGCGCTAACAGCTTTAGCGAAAGGCATAAGTTCTTCAACGCCTTTGTAGCGATCATACCATTCATTATCTTGAATCATAAAATTTCCAAAATCGGGAAGTGTCCCCACCCTTGGATGATCTACCTTTTTCATTAATGCGGATAACCATGCTCCGTTCGATGAAAGACCACCATGATTTTCAACAATAGCATTAATTTTTAAATCGCTACAAAAATCAACAAGCCTGCTTAGTCCGTCAGCTGCTAGATCCAACTGATTATCGTAGCTTAATTTATCATCACTTCTGGCATTTACCCGAATCGAATGACATCCTAAAAATGCTGCGGCCTCAGCCCACTTGTAGTGATTTTCAACGGCTTTGTATCTTTTGTTTTTATCAGGATCGCCGAGATTTCCTTCATTGTCACACATAATAAGCAAGCTCCTTACATCGTGGTCATTTGCTCTTGATTTCATTTTATTTAGATATTTTCTATCCCTTGCTTTTTCAAAAAAAAATGAATTAACATATTCCACGGCACTAATGCCAAATTCAGTTTTTGCCAATGAAATAAAATCAAGATGATCTATTTTTTTGGAAAATAACTCGCGGTGTAATGACCACTCTGCTAAAGATATTTTAAACAATTCTTGTTTTGCGCAACTGGAAAACAACGAAGAGCTAGCTACTGGTAACGATAAGCCCCCAAGCAAAATGGAGGTGTCTTTAATAAACTTTCTTCGATTCAATTAGAGTTTCCTGATCCTGATATTCCTATACCAAACTTCACCGTGATCTCCTTGGATACCGATATGCCCTTTCGATGCCTTAGCAAAAAGAGGCATGGTTTTGAATTTACTCTTTTCAACAAGTCTCCACATTGCATTGCTTTGATAGACATATTCAACTATCATCTCTCCATTGAGCCAATGTTCAACCTTATTATTTAGAACTTTTATTCGGACTTTATTATACTTTCCAGCAGGTTTAACTACATCCTTACTTGGTGATATCATTGCGTATAACGCTCCTGCTGAGGTCAGTGTATTTTTTCCATCAGTATGTACTTCGTTATCTAAAACTTGCATTTCTGGAGCCGATTGCCAAATGTAATCGCCCTCTTCCGTTGCATAATAAAAAATTCCGCTATTACCTCCAACGGCGACTTTCCATTCTAGTTCAAGTTCAAAATTTTCATAGATATCTTCACTTATAAGGTCTACACCGTACTCGGGTTTAGTTTTCATGGTTCCGTTAATTATTTCCCAAGAATCTGGGAATGAATCTTGGCGATATCCACGAAGACCATTAACTTTTTTGCCATCGAAAAGATACGTCCAATCTGTTTGAGTTTCGCATGCGAAAAAAAATATACACGTTATTAGAGAAATTAAATTTTTCATTGTTTTTTTGGATTCCATTCTCCCTTTGAGACAGCAGGGATAAAGTTTTCTATTTCGGAGTTAGGTAGTTTAATCGTTTTTGAGCGTTCGGCGCTCATATATGCAGCCATCAATAGTCTTGTTACGTCTAACCCATCATCAAAATTTTCTGATGGCCTTTTTCCATTCAAAAAGCATTCAACCATGTGTCGATTTTCTGCAGTATATCCATAGACTTCTGCTTCATTGCTCACCACAGGCATTCCCCCTGACTCTGCATTTTGCTTTTCAACTAAGTCTTCACCCTCACTCCCTGCAACTTTTCTACTGAAGAAAACTTTTAGATCGGGATCTAGTGTATTTACAAACATTGAATATTCCGGTCCAAAAAGTTCCATGCTCAATCTTAGTCCTTCACCAACAAAGCACCATGATGTCGTTGTTTCAACAATCAGTTTATTTCCATCCTCATCAAGATATTCAATTAAAGATCGCGCAAAGTCTTCTGACGGTCTATTCATGTAGTCCGTTTTACCATCACTGTTATCGGATAATATTTTTGCATATTCGGGTCTTTGCCACTTCAAGCAGTCCATATGGGCACTTATGCTTATGGGGGTTATAGAGTCGCGTGGTTTGCCAGGCTCGGTTAACATAAACCTAGCTTCTTCAACAGAGTGACACATCATATCATTCAATACACCACCTCCTTGAAGCGATCCTTCCCAAAACCATGGCATGTGGGGACCGCTGTGTTCTTCTGCTGCTCTTGCCAAATAGGGTCTCCCAGTGGTTGAGGCTCCACGTGCCCAAATAATTTCTTTCCCTTTGGTTATTGATGGTGAAAATACTTGATTTTCAAGATATCCATCCAAAAGTCCTACGCTTTGAGTAAGCTCTAAAACCTTTTTCGCCTCTTGATAGTTTCTACCCAATGGCTTTTCGCAGGCCACACCAATCAGCTCTCCTTTATTTGTCGATATAGCATCAGCTATCTCTTCAAAAGTATCAATTCTTGCAAAATTTGGAGAGCATATCCATAAAGCATCTATATCTGGATCCGCTATCATTTCTGTGATTGAATCGTATGCTTTAGCATTATTGCCGACACCAATTGTTCGCGCAAGACTAGCAGATTCTTCAGCTGATTTTTTAGTTCGAGACATAATGCCGACCACATCAACATTTCTAACCCCTATCAAGGACTGAATGTGGAACTTGGTTATAAAACCTCCACCAACAAATCCTATACCAAGGTGTTTGTTATTTTTTAACACTAAACCCCCTTTAAATCTTCTTCAGTTACTTTTGGATCATCTCTAAAAAATGCTAAAAAGATAAGGCCCATAATAATGCACATTATTGCTGGAACCATAAAAAATTGCCACCAAATTGTTTCACCATTTGGGGTTTTAAAAGTATCCCAAATATATCCAGTAAATAGTGTTCCAATATAATTACCCATACCCCAGGTAGCGAATATGAACAATGCTTGTGCAGATGCACGCATATCATCCGTTGCTTTTTTATTGGTATAAATATTTCCAGTTACCATGAAAAAAGCATAGCCAAATCCATGCAACGAGAGAGCAGCAACAATTATTGGCAAGCTAGGAATCATGAAAAGTATGTATCTCAATGGCCATGCCATTATTCCTATGAACATCGTCCATCTTACCCCAATTTTTCTAATAGCAATATGCAATAAGAAGGTCAGAACCAATACTTCTGAAATTTGAGCAACGGTTTTGGTTGCTGTGAGCCAAGCCTCCGTAGCTCCCATATCCAAAAGAAACGGTCCAGTTGGGATATAATAGAATTGCATTTCTGTGGTTACCACAAAAGCCACAAGCATAAATATCAAAAAATTTCTGTCTTTCAACATGCTGAATGCTTTAATAAATGCCAAGGGGTCTTGAGAGTTCTTGATTGGCTCAGTCTTGGGAAGAGAAAAGCTGTAAATTCCCATAATTGCAGAAACAATAGCTGCAATTAGAAGCAAATCGCTCATACCGGACAAATTTTCAGTTTGCCAGTTTGTTCGAATGAGCGTTACGATCCAGCCAATTGCAATCCAGCCAATTGCACCCCACACCCTAATTTTACCAAATTCTTCATCAGCATTACCTAAATGTCGAAAGCAAATTGAGTTTGTCAATACCAATGTTGGTGCATACAATAAACAATGCGCCATCATGTACCACCACATAGGTACAAACTCGGTTTGAATAGATGTTTGATACAGAAGAAAAGCGCCTATTAAATGTGCAATGCCAAGAAATTGCTGTGATTGCATTAGTCTGTCTGCTACTTGTCCACCAATAAAGGGAGCAAGTATACAAGCCAGCCACATACAGCCATAGATTCCAGCAATCTCTGTTCCGCTGAATCCAATTTTTTCAAGATGAGCTCCTAATGCAGTTGTCCAAGCTCCCCAGATTGCATACTGAAGAAACATCATAATGGAAAAGCGTGCTTTATTTGTCATTACAATGTAATGTTAAATTAATTTTCTGTTTTTTGCATCATATTCAACACGTCTACCGGTTAAATAGGATTCAGTTGCCATGGCACATGCAACTGCTTCGTGGTATGCAACATCGATGTTGCATCTTGGCTGTGTGCCTCCTCGAATAGAGTCTAGCCAGTCTTTTACATGAAGATGGGTTGGGTCAACTCGCTTGCCATCTCGATACGTATATAGAAGACCTTTGTTAGCAAAATATTTTGACGTTGCTGAGGTAACACCATCAATATCTTTAGACCCAGGTGAATAAGTTAATATTGGGTAGCTCGGATTTATCATCCCATTTTTTAGTCTTTCTTTATATTGCGTTGAAAGTTCATCAGCAGTAACGGCAAATCCATGAATCGATCCTCCGCCACTTTGACCGCCCATTTGCATTGTTGCGTCATGACCCATGATTCTATTTCCCCTTGGATTTGCGCTCGAAAGCGTTGCGCTATAAAGTAAGGTCAATCCACCATCTTTATGATCTGGATATTCAAATGTTGCATTCCAAACATCTGGAACATCTCTCCCGTCTTTGTAAAAATAGACGCCTCCCGTAGATGAGGCGTATTTTGGTATTCCAATGTCCATGATTTGGTTGATTGCATCAAAGTCATGCGATAAAAGATCGCCAGATAGACCTGTTCCATAATCATACCAACAACGCCATCTAAAAAATCTTTTTAACGCTTCTTCTCCAAATGGAATTTTATTTGGTGATGGCTCTTGAAATGTTTCCCAGTCAATAGTTTTGGCATTTCCTTTAGGGTGTATATTCCACACCCATGCACCCCAAGGCGAATTACGATTGGTTGCAATTTCAACTAAGTTAACGGGGCCTAACAGTCCTTGTCTATATATCTGTTTAGCCTTTTCATTTGCTTCAACCTGTCGATTTTGATGTCCTAATTGAAATGTGATACCGGTCTCCTTAACAACGTCATGAACTTCTACGGCCTCATCAAATGTCCTAGTTAAACCTTTTTCACAATACACATGCTTCCCTGCTTTGGCTGCATCTATTACAATTTTAGCGTGCCAGTGATCAGGTGTTGCTACAATCACAGCATCGATCTCTTCATCTGCTAGTAGATCTTGATAGCGCCGATATTTTTTAGCTGTAGCTTGAGGTTTTCCACCGGGCCTGGTTTCATTTTTTGATGCATCAATGCCCTGATCTGCTCTTATTTCAAACAAATCTGAAACTCCTACCAACGAGCAATTTAGATCTTCTTGCGTCATAAAGGTTTCAAATTGCTTATCAAGTTTATTTTTTTGAGCATTTTCGGAAGCTTTATTTGTCCAGCCTGTAGTTGCAAAACCCGCTCCTCTGACAAGGTGTCCTCCGCGACCTCCGTATCCTATCACTCCAATATTTAAATGACGCGTGTTTGAAAGAGACTTGACAGCTGCTGGAGGCTTCTTTTCTTTGACAAGACTTGAAAGAAGGTTTGATTTTTTAATTTTATCTCGGCGAATCTTTTGCCAAAGATTTAACAAAAAAAATCCCGCTACTGGGACACCGGCGAGGCCTTTGATTAGGTCCCGACGCTCAAGATTTGCTTTATCCTTTTTTTGATCCATTTTAGCCATCATCATTCTCCTTTAATTTTTTTGTTCATTAGTTAGGAAGCGATCAATTCCTAGATACTGACTCGTAGGAAAACTATAAAGTACCCATAGAGCACATGCTTCTATCAAATTTTTGTTTACAACAATATAACTTCCTTCATTTGGTTTGCCATATTCAAGCCCCACAAGAGGTGGTGCGAAAAAGTAATACATCAATATAAATCCCATACCAACTAAAGAACCATATTTACTAAATAATCCAAACATTAAGGAAACCCCTACTAATGTAAGTCCCCACATATTAACGTAGTCAGAGATGGTAAGAAGCGTTGGGTTTGAAACTATAGTTTTTGCGAGACCTGAAAAAATCCATTTTGAATCCAAAAGATATGCTGCAGAAGACCAATAGGGATTTAGTAGTTTAGAAATTCCTTCATAGAGAAAATGCCAACCAATTAAAAACCTTAAAGTAACTAGACCATAAAATTGATACTGGTTCGTTTTAATTGATGGATTTAATGTATTCATTTCTCTCTCCCTTATTGAATTGAATCGCTTTAAAATAGAACTATAAAGAATAACGGCAAAGAGATCTATAAATCAAGAAACAATTTATTATTTTTTTAAGTCGATCATTGATAAGCGATAAAAAAGACAGTATTTTCTTTAAACATATAGAAATAGATAAGATTGCAAATAAAAAAAATATTATATGAGCGGGTAGCTATTTTATGCTTCTGCTTCGCTAGTGTACACACCCAGCAAAACTTTCAGATAGACTTCCCTCCGGAAGAATTTCAACAACGTTGGGATTCCGTTTATAGTAGAATAGGTGATAACGCTGTTGCTGTTATTCAAGGATTTTCGCAGCCAAATGGCTTTGTTATGCCTCGTCAAACAAATACTTTTTACTATCTTTCAGGAATAGAGACTCCCCATGCTTATTTGCTACTTGATGGTCGAACAAAAAAGACAACTTTATACCTACCACCAGCAAACAAAAAATTAGAAAAAAGTGAAGGGAAATTGCTCAGCTCAGAGGATGGACCACTTTTAAGAAAATTAGTTGGTGTAGACAGTGTCAAGCCAGTTGATGAAATGACAAAAAATTTTCCACCAGATTTAAAGAAGAAAGACATAATCTATACAATGTTTTCACCTGCAGAAGGTCAAGGTCAAACTCGACATGTACTTGAGGTTGCAAATGCATTAATTTCAAAAGATTATTGGGATGGACGCGTAAGTAGAGAAAGTAGATTGGTCGAACTCTTGAAATCACGTAATCCTAAAAATAAAATTGAAGACCTAACGCCTGTAATAGATCAACTTAGAAGTGTAAAAAGTAAAAACGAGATATCGCTTATAAGGCGAGCTTCTCAGTTGGCTGGCCTTGGTATGATTGAGGCAATAAAAAGTACAGAGGAAGGTTATTGGGAATATCAACTAGATGGGGTTGCCAGGTACGTTTTTCTCATTAATGGCTCTAAAATGGAGGCATACAGATCTATCACTGCATCTGGAACTAAAAATATAAAAAATGGGCATTATTTTCGCAATAATAGTCAATTGAAAAATGGTGATCTTGTTTTGATGGATTATGCTCCAGATTTTAGATATTATGTAAGTGATATTGCTAGAATGTGGCCCGTTAGTGGTACTTATGAACCCTGGCAAAGAGAATTGCTTCAGGTTATTTTAGAGTATAGGAACACCATCCTAGATATTCTCAGACCAGGAATTACAACCGATCAAGTTTTAGAAGAGGCTAGAGAGCAAATGAAGCCTTTTATGCGAAAATATCAATTCTCAAAAAATATATATAGAAAAGCAGCAGAAAAAATGATTGCTACTGGAGGTGGTGTTTTGTCCCATCCTGTAGGTTTGGCAGTTCACGATAAAGGCTCTTACAAAGATGGACCGCTAAAAGTTGGACATGTTTTTTCTGTTGATCCGCAAATGCGAGTTCCTGAAGAAAATTTATATTTACGCTATGAAGATACAATAGTGATAACCGAAGAAGGAATGGAGAATTTCACAGACTTTCTGCCATCCGAATTAAATGAACTTGAGGATCTTGTTAAAGAAAAAGGAATACTTCAGACTTTAAGTCCAGATTCAATGAGGTGGAGTTACTAAAGATGGACAAATTGATAAATGAAATAAAAAAACTATCTGAATTTGATTTTCCAGATGAAGAAGTTTACGGTCTACTCGAGAACTCAACTTTACCAAAAAAAGACATAAAAGATTACATTCATTATGATAAAGCAAAGTATACAAGACACCTTATATATAAAGATAGCTTGTTTGAGCTTTTGTTGATGTGCTGGAAGCCAGGACAAAAGGCGCCTGTACATGGTCACGAAGGTGAAAAATGTTTTATGCGGGTAGAGGAAGGATCTTTGTTGTTTACAAACTACACCCTTGAATCAACCCAACCGTTACGCTTGAATATGGTAGACTCTATTAAAGGGGAGACCGGTTTTCTTGATGGTCCAGCAGATCTTCATTCTGTTGAAAATATTTATTCTCAAAACGCTATTACTTTTCATCTCTACGCAAAACCGTATCATGAGTGCGATGTATACGATATTGAATCAGGGAGTATTTATCGTAAGAAGCTCGTTTACGATACTATGTTTAAAAAACCTTGTTAGGTATAATGGGTAGGTAGTTCATTCAAGTAGGAGAGAGTGAATGACAAATGCAAGTTTTTAACCTACCCATTAAATTCTACAGTATCTTCTATTTCAAATAAGCTTAAATATACTAAATTATTAATAATTATTAGTATAATATAGTAAAATATAATACATTTCGCCACAAATTAAATCAAAACAAGGTAATATATGAACCGTTCCGACACATTTATCCATCTGCTCAGCAAAAAAACCTGGACTGATTACGAATGGGAAAAGCAAACAGGCATAACAAGAGCAACATTTGGAAATAATCGAAAAAATAGCGGCCAAAGCGTTAAGGCAAAAACTTTAGAGGTTATGGCAGAAGTATGTGGTTATAAATTAAATCAAACCAATGCAAAAGACGGAGTCAATCCAAACGATACAAATGCAGAATTTCAACTGAAAAAAAATAAGATTGAAAAGATAAAAATTGGCCTGTTTGGCTTTGGAAGAATTGGCAGAAATATATTTCGTATAGGGTATGAGGATCCACGTTTTGAATTTGTTGCTATAAGTGACCTGGGTGACGTTGAAGCGATGCATTATCTACTAATGAGGGACTCGATTCATGGAGCAATGAAAAGTGATATCAGACTTGAGGGTAAGGATTTGATTTATAATGAATCATCTACACGGTTATTACCTGGCGCTGCCCCTGGCAGTATTCCTTGGGATGCGTTCGATGTAGATATGGTTATTGATTCAACGGGTGTGTATAGAAAAAGAGAAGAATTGCAAATGCATATTGACTCTGGAGCAAAACGAGTGCTGGTTTCAAAGCCTCCTGTCAATGAGATTGATAGAATAGTTATACAAGGAATAAATGAAGATCAAATAAAGTATAATGATAAGATTATTTCAACGACCTCATCAACCACTCAGGTCCTTGCATTAATGATGAAGGTGCTTGATGAATCTTTTGGTATAAAGCGTGCAATGATGACTACTGTTCATGCATATACATCTGATCAACCATTAGCTGATGCGGTTAGATCTGATCTAAGGCGAAGTAGGTCTGCAGTTGAAAATATCATTCCAAATGAAACTTGGGCTCCGGATTATGTATCTCAGCTGATGCCTAAATTTAAAAATAAAGTTTCTGGTATAGCTATGAACGTCCCAGTTGCTAATGGATCATGTATTGACCTAACCACTGAAATGGATAGGATGCCATCTGTTGAGGAAGCAAATAAAAGCTTTGAAAATGCGAGTTTGAACGAATTGAAAGGATTGATCCGATTTACAGAAGATCCAATAGTTTCAAGCGATGCCATTGGGGGAGGAGAAACTATGCTGTTTGATAGTAAGGCTACTATGATAGCCTCGGAAAAACTATTAAAAACTGTAGCTTGGTTTGACAATGGTTGGGGTTTTGCAAATAGAATTCTTGAACTAGCGGAAGCATATTCAAAAAAAGAAAGGATATAAGATGAAAGTTGCAATTAACGGATTTGGAAGAATCGGACGTTCAGTTTTTAGAATTTTAAATTCTCAAGAAAATATAGATGTTGTAGCAATAAATGATATAGCTGATAATGAAGCAATGGCTTACTTATTAAAATATGATACAGTAATGGGCCCATTTAAAGATTCAGTGGAATTAAGTGGAGATATTCTCAAAACATCATTTAATCAAGTTAAAATGCTTGCTGAAAAAGAGCCTAGTCATTTACCTTGGGCTGAGATGGGCGTTGATGCACTGATAGAGTCAACAGGGATTTTTCGAACAAAAGATCAATTAGAGGAGCATATAAAAGCTGGTGCTAAACGAGTTATATTGACGGTACCTGCAAAAGATGAAATTGACTATACTTTGGTTATTGGGGTAAATGATAAAGGATTAACTAATGAGCATAAGATAATTTCAAATGCAAGTTGTACTACCAACTGTTTAGCGCCAATGGCAAAAATTTTAAACGACAACTTTGGTATTGAGTATGGTGTGATTAATACGATTCATGCTTATACAAATGACCAGCGTCTCGCTGATGTACCGCATTCGGACTGGAGGAGGAGTAGGGCAGCCGCAGAAAATATAATTCCAACTACAACTGGCGCTGCTCGAGCTGTAGGAAAAGTTCTTCCAGAGCTTAATGGCAAATTAGATGGGATAGCTATGCGCGTACCGGTTCCTGATGGTTCTGTTGTTGATAGTGTTTTTAAATTAGAAAAAAGTGTAACAATCGATGAAATCAATAACACAGTTAAAACTGCAGCGAATGACGAGGATATGAAAAGCGTTGTTGAGTATTCAAACCTGCCAGTCGTATCTACAGATATCATTGGAAATCCGCATTCATCAATCTTTGATGCTCCGTTTACAAAAGTGATTGATGGCACCCTGGTTAAAACCGTTAATTGGTATGATAATGAATGGGGCTATTCAAATCGTGTTGCAGATTTAGTAAACATTTTAGAAAAGTTTAACTAATTTTTCCGTAGAATATTGATCATGAGAATAGCATTTTTAACCGCAGGCGGTATTGCGCCATGTCTTTCAGCATCTATTGGAGGATTAATTAGATCTTACAATACTTCTTTACCTGATGCTGACTTCATTGGATATTTAAATGGATACAAGGGTCTTTTAACCGATCAAAAGATTTCTTTTCCAGCTTCTGTAAAGAAAAAAACAAATATTTTTGAACAATACGGAGGTAGTCCGATTGGCAATAGTAGAGTAAAACTTACAAACATAGAAAACTGTATCCAAAAGGGCTACATAGATAATGGAGAAAATCCTCTTGAGGTTGCTGCGCAGCAACTAATTAAAGATAAGGTAAATATTCTTCATACCATTGGAGGCGATGATACAAATACCATGGCAGCTGAACTATCGCTTTTTCTAAATGATAATAATTACGAACTCACAGTTGTTGGTTTGCCCAAAACCGTAGATAATGACGTATATCCAATTTCTCAAACATTGGGCGCCTTCACTGCTGCGGAGCAAGGTGCGATATTTTTTGATAATTTATCCAATGAAAACACCACAAGCTCAAGGCAGTTGATAATACATGAGGTAATGGGAAGAAATTGTGGATGGCTAACCGCTCAAACCGCAAAAGAATATAGACAAAGATTAGATGCAAAAGATTTTTTACCTGAAGTCCTTATTGAGCGCTCGCGATGGGATGTAGATGCAATTTATTTACCAGAAATTCCCATAGATTTTGATAGGGAGTGTGATCGCCTGAATAATGTTATGAATGAAAAAGATAGTGTAAATATATTTTTAAGTGAAGGTGCAGGCACCCAAACTATCGTAAGCGAACTCGAATCACAAGGAAAGAGCATTCAACGGGACGCGTTTGGTCATGTTGCATTAGATACCTTAAACCCAGGAAAATGGTTTGCAAATCAATTTACGAAAAGACTTTCTGCTGAAAAGACTCTTGTTCAAAAAAGTGGATATTTTGCAAGAAGCGCTGCGCCAAATAAAAAAGATTTAGAACTGATTAAGTTATCATGTGAACTTGCTACTGAAAGTGCAAAGAATGGAAAAAGCGGAGTTGTGGGATTAGATGATGATAATGATAGCAAAATGAGCCTAATAGATTTTAAAAGGATAAAGGGAGGTAAGCCGTTTGATGTAAATCAAAAATGGTTTTCTTCTTTGCTAACAGAAATTGGGCAAAATAATTAAATAAAATAGGAAGAATACAATGACATTAAATTTAAGTAATATGAACGAAGTTGCTGAAGCGATGGTTACTCCTGGAAAGGGGATTCTCGCAGCTGATGAAAGTACAGGTACTATCGGAAAAAGATTTGATCAAATAAACACAGAAAGTACGGAGCAAACAAGAAATGCATACCGAGACCTCCTTTTTTCCTCTAAAGACGTTCAGGAATATATTAGTGGAGTTATTATGTACGATGAAACATTTCATCAATCCTCCCTCAAAGACGGCCTGTTGTACCCCGAATATTTAGCTTCTTTAGGCATAATACCAGGAATTAAGGTTGATGCAGGAGTGCACAATTTAGCTGGAACAGACGGCGAAAAAGTTACATCTGGACTCGATGGCTTAGATGAGAGATTGGCAGAATATAGAAAGCTAGGTGCAAGATTTGCGAAGTGGCGAGGAGTTATTAATATCACAGATTTGAATCCAAGTGATTATTGCATAAATACTAATGCTCATGCGTTAGCTAGGTATGCTGCTCTTTGTCAATCAAACGATATAGTTCCTATTGTTGAGCCTGAAATTTTAATGGATGGCAATCATGATATTGAAGACAGTTTCGTTGTAACCGAAGAGGTTTTGCATACAGTATTTTCTGAATTGTATAAACAAGGCGTTCAATTTGAAGAAATGATATTAAAGCCAAATATGGTTCTCTCGGGATATGATGCTGATAATAGAGCCGGTGTGGATGAAGTTGCTTCCGCAACGGTGCAATGCTTTTTAAGAAGTGTACCGGCAGCCGTTCCTGGAATAGCTTTTCTATCTGGAGGACAGTCAGATGAGGATGCTACCGCTCATTTGAATGCCATGAATCAGATCTTGGGAGACAGTAAACCATGGAATTTATCGTTCTCTTATGGTCGTGCTCTTCAACAGCCTGCTCTAAAAGCTTGGCAAGGTAAAGATGAAAATATTTCCAGAGCTCAAGAGGCTTTTCTTAAGCGCGCTAAATTAAATAGCTTGGCATCCTTAGGTAAATATTCAACCGATCAAGAATAAGTATTAGAATAATTTTTGGATACTCTAAGTCACGCTCTTTGGGGTAAAGGCCTATTTGGGTACCGTGGCCACGGGCGCTTAGCTTTAATAATTGGAGCAATGCCAGATTTGGCTTCTTTTGGAGCTCTTTTTTTTATCAAAATAGTCACGGGTACACTAAGTTACTCTGGAACTCCTAATCTTGAAAGCTTGAAACAGTTAGAGCCCATACCTCACTGGGTATATGCTATGGACAACATAACGCATAGTTTTGTTGTCTCGTTCGCGGTTATTGGAGTAGTATACCTTGTGAAGCCAAAGCTGGTCTGGCCACTATTAGCATGGCCTTTTCATATTCTTCTTGATTTTCCATTTCATACTCAAGAATTTTTCCCGGTTCAGCTATTTTGGCCCTTAACTTCACTATCAGTAGATGGAATTTCTTGGTCACATCCTGCTGTTTGGTATCCCAATGTTGCTGGTATTATTATATTGTTTATTTTAAGATATAAGAAAATACTTATTAAATAGTTTATAGTTCATTTGTTAAACAATGAACAGATCCGCCGCTGAGTCGAAATTGTGTAGTTGGAATTGTGATATGCATCACATTCACTTCTTTAAGTACTTGATTTACCTTTAATGATCTGAATCTTGTTGGACCGATTAAGTAGCCGGGCAATGGGCAACAATTCACAGCAAATTCACCTAATTTTTCATCTGTTCCAATAGAATCTTCTGGCTCAACTTCCACCAGATCTATAGCAAGTCTTTTTGCAAAGCTTTTCAAATTATTCACTGACTCTTTATCCATTAGTGAAGTGCATGCAATCATTGCTGCTAATTGATTGTTTTTGTTTATAACCGGTGTAAACAATGTATCAAGATGGAATACATCTGACTTCATGATTATCAATTCATTTACATCAAATTCTTGGGCAACCCATTCAGCGCCTTTGGTATTATTTCTGCATGCACCTGAAAAAAGTATCTTTTGACCAGAGCAATAATAAAATTCACCTCCTTCAGCCTTAGCGTTAATTGAATCTGGGATTCTGATAGTTTGATATCCCATTGAATTGAGCATGATCTCCATAATATCGCTTTCCACCTGCCTTGCTTCTTCGCTGAATTTGGATATAATAACCTTCCCTTGTTGATTGCTAACGAATAAATCCCTGACAAAAACAAAGTCATGCTTCCTTTTATCTGAATTCTGCTGATCAAGAAAGCTTGGAAAATCAACTTCAATTACCTTAACAGGTAGACGATTGAATAGCTTTGTCATCATATACATTTCAATTTCTACAAGCTCTTGGTTTGGGATCATACCCTGTTTCATAGCAGGATTATTTTTATAAATTGGGGTACCATGACCCCACCAGTCATGCTTGGGGAGATGAGAGATTAAAATTTTCATTTAAATCGTAAACTTAAAAACCATTGTGTAGGTAGAAACCCAGTTGCCATCAATGTAATCAGTAATATGCTTGTAGTATATAGTTGGTGCGATCTTATTTTTTTTTGAAAGATCAAAGCCTATAACAAACCAATTTTTATTGTATTCATTTTTTTCCATATCATAAAAAAATTCGTTCCCCATAAACGGAGTAAGGCCATTCCACTTCATGTTTGATTTTGCCATCACTCTTACTCTATTTCGTAATGCATCATCTCTTCCTTTTCTAATGCGATATTCTTGTAAACTGCGCACCGCCCATTTTACATTATTTGACTTAAATGTTTTTTGTATAAGCGCCTTAGGTCTCTTTTCTAATATCCAAAATGATCCGTTCTTAGTATAAACGTTTCTGTATTGTAGGGACGTTGACCAGGTTTTTCCGATTGGAATGGTTGCTCCAAAATCGACATGTCTGTAGTAGTATCCTTTTTTATCAGTCGTCCTAAAATCAAGATCGCTATACATACCTATATTGCCAAACTTTCTTTTAACGGTTATTTTTTCAGACCTGTTCAGAGTTTCTTGAGCGAAAATGGGAATCGTAAAAATAATCAAAAGAAGATATTTATTCATTTAAAGTCTCCCGAATACGTAGAAATGTTGCGCCAAAGTTCTCATTATCCGTCATCAAGATTAAATCACCTTCATCAAAAATCATAGCTTCAACTTTTTGGTTTTCAATTATCATTAGGGGCTTTAATAGAGATGGATGATTAAAATCAAATGTTCCAGTATTGTTCATTTGACCAATTTGGTATATAGCAGTTTTGAAGGGACCGTTATTTCCTGGGTCAGATGTGGCAGCGGTCCAAACCCCTCCATTTATGTCAATGGTTAGATCCGCAATGTTTCGTTTAGATTTTCGAGGTATAGGTAATTCTATTTCAAATTTGTTTAGCTCATAGATATTGTGATT
>Ga0163111_10001181_pt1 | contig 15957 bp, 12 predicted proteins | sample CRUFie1St18metaG_FD_109645 | JGI IMG/M metagenome (GOLD analysis project Ga0163111, IMG submission 109645) | Marine microbial communities from the Costa Rica Dome - CRUD Field 142mm St18 metaG | ecosystem: Environmental > Aquatic > Marine > Oceanic > Photic zone | place: Costa Rica: the Eastern...
ATCTAATTGGTTTTATATACGTTGAACTACTTGTAGTAGTGTTGAGAGAACCACCATTTGCATTTATACATAAAGTTCTTGTATGACCGGTATGCTGCGAAGCCTCGTGGCCAATAGCAATAGAGTACTCACCTAAATTTTGTTTTCCTGCGCGAGTACCTATAGCAATAGAATCCCTACCCTGACTCGACTCCGCTGCTGCATATCCCAATGCAAGAGTATATTGACCTTGACTATTGGCACCGGCACCCAGACCAGCTGCTATACCATAATTTCCTTGACCATTCTCACCGGCACCGTAACCAAGCGCTATCGAAGCGGAACCCTGTCCATGGCGACCACATTTCACACCAATCGCAACCGATCCACCATTCTGATAATATTGACCCGAATAAGCACCAATTCCAACAGCTTGTTTAGGAGCTGGATTAGTTCCCACATTATCACCAATATATACATTGCCCTCGGAGCCCGACAGCGCCCCACTACCAATTATATTACCAGGTGCTGCTGGAATGGGTAAACTGACACCGCCACCGCCGCCACCACCACCGCCACCACCAGTGAAATTATCAGTCACCGCTTGTGAAATTCTACTCCAGTCAATTGTAGGAATTCTAGCAAGATCAAATTCACCACTGGTTATTTTTGATGCAGGTAAAGATGGTATTTTATTTGTTTGTAATATTGGTAATTTATCATTACTTATTACACCTGTTATTGTACTCGCATTTATATTTATATTATTTGTAAATTGACTTAAATGTGTTGGCTTATTTTGTAAATTATCATAGTATATATGTATGTTTGAAGTTCCATCAAAATTACTACCAGCAATTGATCTTGTAGTTTGTAATTTGGTTGCAGATGATGCATTACCTCCTGCATCTCCTGATATACTACCATTTAAATAACCAGTAAATTGACTTGAAGTAATTGAAGAACAATTTGTAATCGTTTTTTGATTCATATCTAATGTTGAACCATCATATGATAACATAGAACTATTATTTATACATAAATGTAATTTATGGCCTAGTATTGCATTTACCCATGTATCATTATTTGGTTGTTGTTTTATAGCATAATTACTTGGAGAACTTGAATAATTACTATTATGTATCGAATCGGATGTTCCAAAATAGGCAGAATTATCATTTAAATTTGCCGCGGCACCCCCAATTCTAGCAGTTCCCATAATTATATTTCTTCGAGTTTCTCCGGTTGAATTTCTTATTTCATTAACTTTTAATATTCCACCTATTGTTGTATTAGAATTCATATTAGTATTTCCATTTACTGTTAATACACCATTTATTGTTCCTGTATTCCCAATATATAATGTACCATTTGTTGAGATATTACCATTGCCATTTCCTACAGAGAATCCATTACTGCCGTTCATTCCGGCATTTAATGTTAATGTACCATCTATTGTTGCAGTAGAATTCATATCAACATGTTCATTACATGTTAATGTTTTATTTATTGTTCCTGTACTTCCAATATATAATGTTCCATTTGTAGAAATATTACCATTGCCATTTCCTACACTAAATCCATTATCAGCTAAAATTCCACCATATCCAGCTATTAAACCATGTACTGTTAGACCCGATGCCATATCAACACCACCAGTTACTGATAATGTTCCACCGGTAGAAATATTACCATTGCTATCTCCTACACTAAATCCATTATCACCATTTATTCCACCATTTGCACTTAATGCACCGGCTATTGTTACACTAGAATTCATATTAGTATTTCCATTTACTGTTAATGATCCATTTGTAGAAATATTACCACTATCCTGTACGGTAAATCCACCACTTCCATTTATTCCGCTATTTAATGTTAATGTACCGTCTATTGTTACACTAGAATTCATATCAACATGATCATTACATGTCAAGGTACTGCCTACTGTTAATGTACTACCTATTGTTGCTGTAGTTCCAACATCAATATTGCCGTCTACTGTCAATGTACTACCTATTCTTCCGGAATATGCAGACATTAAAGCATGTATTGTTATACTGGATGATATATTAGCATTACCACCTACTGATAATGTTCCATTAGTAGAAATATTACCATTGCTATCTCCTACACTAAATCCATTATCACTTACAATTCCACCATTTGCAGTTAATGCACCAGCTATTGTTACACTAGAATTCATAGTAACACCACCACCTATTGTCGCTGTACTTCCAATATTTAATGTTCCATTTGTAGATATATTACCATTGCCATTTCCTACACTAAATCCATTTTCACCTAAAATTCCACCATATCCAGCTATTAAACCATGTACTGTTACATCAGAGCCCATATTAACATTGCCATTTACTGATAATGTTCCATTTGCAGTTATATTTTGAGATGATAAATTACCAGACCCCATAATAAGATGTTTATTTCCAGTTTTCCATGAACCAGTTGAATTTTCATATACAAATGATGCTGTTGAGTTATCACCAAATTCAATTTCTAAACCAGCATCTACTGCAGTTTCGGCATTTAATTTCATTCTATTATTGTTTAATTCAACTGTAGTGGAATTTACAGTTGTTTGTGTACCCTGTATTTCTAAATCACCTTTTATTGTTACTTTTCCGGTATCATCGCCGATTGCAGCAGGATCTATAACTAACGTAGCTGGTCCATGTATTTGTCCAGTAGTTAATACTAAATTACCTGTTGTAAGTTCTATATCAGAATTAGCTTTAACTAAACCATCTACTGTTAATGTAGAATCAAAATCTGAATGAACACGAGAAGTAAATATACCATCACTACAATCTATACCTCCAGTTGCAGTTAATAAACCTGTTATATTTTGAGTACCAGTTACATTCAATGAATTATCAACAGTTACATTAGTACTGGTAAATGAACCTACATCTCTTATTGTACTGCTTCCAAAATCTGAAATTACATCATTCTCATAATTTATATATTTAATATTTGCTAATCCTGCTTTAGTTAATTCATAATAACCATCTACTTTTAAAAATCTAGGACCTGTAAGCGATATTGAACCATCAGGATTATATACACTAAATGATGATGCTGTTGTATCAATTTCAATTGTACTTGCTCGTATTAAATTAACTGGATCTGCTGAATTACTTACATCATAACCAACTTTTACACCATCACCATGCATAAAAATAGAAGTATTTAATTCTGCTTTTGATATTACTGGGAATTCACACGAAACAGATGATATTTTAAAATTTGTACCGCTAATAAATCTGATATCAGGCGGTTCACTAAAAGCAGCATCGTAAACACGTATTTCTTCTGTATGAGCCGGTAAAGAAAAGTGACGATATTGGTGATTCATTCTTAGACTTGTACCAGGTTCACTGATTGCAATTCTATCACCTTCACCATTTAATGCTAATGCTTCTCCCAACATACCTTCTGTTTCTGTTACGCCATCAAATTGTTTAATTAAAGACCATGATCCTGATATATAACTATACATGCGAACTTTACCTTTTCTATCCCCCTCGCCTGGAGTACCAACTGCTAATATAGTACCATCATCATTAAGAGCAATACTTCCTTCGCTATATGTTGCTCCTGCATCTTCTATATCTGACCCTTTCTGAACCCAAGAATCATTACTTAATTCAAACACTCGCACATAAAATTTATTTGCCGGTTGATATCCATTATGTCCACCAGTCCACGCCGGTGAACCATTAGCAGCAGCTATAACTGTACCTGTTTTATTAATTGCTACAGACGCTCCAAATCGATCATTACCTCCATAACCAACAATATCAGAACCGATTATCGTAGAACCACCACCAATATCTACAACTCTAACAAAACCTTTTCTTCCGGCACCACCAACAGTAGCATCAGGTCTTCCTACGATTACTTTTCTTCCTTCTGACATATCTATTCTCATTGTTTTTTCACCACCTTCTAGATTTATTTGTGCATAACCACCACCATTAAGTACCCAGCCTAGACCCTGTAAATACGTTTTAACATAAACCTGATTGAGACCTTCCATTGAGTAGGCCATATAAAACTGCCCATTTGTTTCTTTTATCGTAGCTATAGATTTACCTTTATGGGAATCAGGTGGGGCTGTAGGAACATTTAATCCCGCGTCTATTCGTACCCAGTTATTATTATCATATCTATATGCATTTATAAGACCTTTATTAGAACCCCAACCAGGAGCACCAACAGTTAAATATATTCCAGCTGATGTTTTACATACATCTAAAGAAAATCCAAACATAGTAAATGAACCTGATATATCTGGTGCAACAATAGTAGAACCTATCTGAGATAGTGATCCATTATTTATGGCGTAAACACGTACTCTACCAGAAAACATAGTATCATGCCAACCAGGCGCATCGCGTTCTACAGATTGTGTTTTGGGATCACCTACTGCTAATATTGTACCATCTTTAGACATAGCCAAAGTAAAACCACCACTGCGTTTATTAGGGTTATACTGTGGGTTGTGTTCGGTAGTGGTTATATCATGAAAAATAGGATTTCCAATTTGTGAAGTAATAAATTCGGGAACATGAAGTTCCGGATGGAGTCCAATAATATTTCCATTTGCATCAAGATCACTTAAAGCTACATTAGTAAAAAAAGAATCAGCTGGGGATGTTGAACCAATTATTGATTGATTAATAGTTGTATTTGTTAATGTGGAATTTGTTAAAGTAACATTTTCAACACTACCACTTTTAATCGTGGCATTAGTTATTGTAGCTGCATCCACCGAAGCATCTAAAAGATTTACTGTATTAAATGTACCTTTTTCTACAGTACCTAAATCACTACATGTAACATACTCTGCCTTCCAATTATCTTTAATGCATATATGACCATTTGAATAACTACCATTATTATTATTAGTATATATGCTATTTACGTATAATGCAGATACATCTTTAACACATTCTGAATGTAAATTTTTAATATTTTGAACAGTATTACTTCCAAAATCAACCAACACATTGCTACATATATCAATGTATTTATACGATTCATCTGTTAATGATTTTGTACTTGTTATTGGCATGTTAAGTGAATGTCGATCAAATGACTCGGGATCTCGATGACGCTTTACTGTGTTCCACTGCCAATTGATGTGGTTTATTGGGACATGACTAATTTCTTGTAAAGGTGCCCAATTAACTCTATCATTACTAACAACAATAAGAGGATCACCCATATTATAATATTTCCACGTTTGATTATGGATCGTTTTCGCTGCTTTTGGTGTTAATAAATCAACATATAACAATGGCCAATTATTATCATCCCAGTGTGGTGGCAAATTCCAACAACAATCAGCTACAAGATGATTATCCCAATAACTTTGAGTTGCTAACCCCGCGTACTTGTTTGCTGGATATTGGTTTAGAACAGCATCACTATAAGTATTAGTATCAAATTCTCTAAAAATATTATGGTGCGTAATATAATTAAAATTTTCTGGAGATAAATTAGGATCTCCGGCTTGTTCTGGTGTTTGTGGCCATGGTGCATAATATTTTTCATCCACATTTAATATAGTTCCGTCTTCATCATATAGTTTAAAATAAATATGTGCATATGTTCCTTGAGTGAAATATGAGTCCACGCCTCCCCAACCGGGGATTTTTCGCAATGGATTAAACAGTTTCTGTCCAGTACCCCTTTCACCGTGATGTGCGATACCCCAATATCTGAATTTCTGTGTTCCTTTATTACCAAGTTCAAATATATTTTCAATAGAAACATTAACATTATTGCATATGTCTAAATGCTTATATTCTCCAACGGCATCTGATGTATGACCAAATTGTAAAATATCTTCTGCGTGAACATTAACATTGGCGCATATATCTAAATATTTATTTGGCTCAATTGAATTGCCAGATGCATCAAACTGCAACATAGAACCAAATTTTAATACATTTTTAGAACTAACTGCTACATCATCTTTGATATCAAAATGATTAGTAGATGCTAATACATTACCAGAATCATCAAATACCCGTGGTATAGAGGCAAAATCTAAAATATTTTTAGCAGAGAAAGCAACATTATCACTAATATCAAAGAATCTATCCGAATATATAGTATTTCCACTAGAATCTAAACTAGCATTAGCTCCAGCAGTAAATGTATCTACTGTTGTAATATATTGGGATGATACTCTATCTACTGGATTTTCTAGATCAGCTTTAGTATAACCAATATTAACATTATTACCATGCATAACAATTTTACTATTTCTTTCAAGTGTATTCATATCTACTTCTGTTAGTGTACCAGTGAATTTAGATGTTATAACGCCACTAGCATCTTGCCAACCTAATTGAAATGTAGCGCCGTGCATTTCAATACCACCGCTAATTCTTTGCTCATAATTACTATAATTTTCACTAGATTGTTCAAATGATAATCTACCATTAACTAATATATGACTATTTCTGCCATCCATTCTATATAAGTGATAAATTGTACCATCACCACGATTCATATATAAATGGCCGCGTAGATCAAGAGTAGATCCAACATAAAGTGAACTATGTAATGTAGTACCATGTCCTACTGATAATCCATGACCTACACTCATACCATGACCACAAGATAAAGCGTGTCCTACAGTTAATCCTTGTCCAAAACTACCATTTTCATTGGCATGCATTTGGTTAAAATAACCATCTGCCTGTTCATTAAAGCCAATTTCAGTATTATCAATTGAACCACCACCAATATCAACATGACTAACAGTTAATAATTTTCCAGTGAGCATTGAAACATTACCTCTCATAGTTAAATCACCTGTAATTCTTGCGCCACCGGAAGCGTCAAAATATCCATTTGCTTGTAATGAAGTAAAATAACCAGCGGCGCGCTCTGTTGCTCCAATTCTTGTATTATTAATATCACCTGTATTAGATGATCCTGAAGACCCCCCCATATCTACTCTAGGTGCAATTAATAATTTATCAGCACCGGCTAATCTAAGGGTACCATTAACAACAACATCATTCAAAACTGCATCTTGGGATGTCATTAAATAATCAGTAACACTTTGTATAGTTCCATCTTCAGCTGTTTGATTAACATCAGTTGGAGGTATATATAATTCTTGTGCCATAATGAAATTAATATTAGAATCATCATTACCTATAACACCAGATGGAATGTCGATATCGCTGCCTTCTATTCTATATTTAATATAGTAACATACAGAATCAGTAGTATTTGGAGAATCTATATAATCTGCAGAATATACAGCATTATTTGCTACACCCATCAATGTTCCCATGCTAGCATCAACAAATAATTCTGTTTCGGGACCATTATTAATACTACGATATAAACCGAATGTAATTAACTGTGATGATTCGTTAGATGCTGCATAATTAATTTTTAATTTGACATACATTTTAGAGCGTATACTTCTTGGTGCAAAATCTACTTTATAATTATGATCTTTTAAATTTTGCCATGTATTTCCAACTGTTGTTTTATTAGTATTCATTTGTGATGGGTCTGCGAAAGAATAATTATTAAATGTTATAGGAATTTTAACTTGTGAACTGGTAGTAGACATATGATTTGCTAAAATAGTTCCAGATTCAAATGTAACACCATCAGAACGAATTTTCATATTATTTTGAATACGTACTTCACCACCTTCGGAATCTAAACGCATATTCATATTTTCAGCGGATTGAAGTTTTAATTCTTCATTTGGTCGCGCCTTTACTATATGCGCATGGATAGAAAGTGCCTTTGACGGATTATTAAATTTATAAGATCCACCGGACATGTTTATAATAAAATTAAATATAAAAAAATTTAATAATTAATTTTAAACGCATTTTTTATTTATACAAATATATTGTATAAAATTTTCTAGTAAGTAAATTTATAATGTTAAATCATATATGTTTTTATTTAATATTAAATTAATGAATTATATGCTAAATTTTTAGTAGTTTATAAATAAACGCACTAAATGATTAAATTCACTTTCTTTAAATTCATTTTAAATATATTTAAATTATGGGGGGTTAAGGGCGTATTTATTTTTATTACCATATATGATAATAAAAATATTTTAATAAAAAAAGTGAAAAAAAAAAGAAAAAAATAATTCTCAAAAAATTTTTGGAAAATGCGTTTTTTTTTGTTATCCTTGGAATTTTTTAGAATTTTTTTTTTGTTTATTTTTAAAATTCGATTTTTCAGTTTTTTTTAATTTTTTATGATAAATGATGCTAAAATTTTTTTTCTTCAAAAATCGATTTTTTTTATTTTATGAAAAATATATAAAATTTAAATATCTTATTTTTATATAGGATAACAAATGGATAACAAAAAAACGCATTTTTGTGAACAATGTGGCTTTCATACTAATAACAGAGCAGATTACGTTAGACATTGTAAAACAAATAAACATTTATTGAGATGTAACAATTTTTATGGTTTGATGGATAACAAAAAAACGCAAAAAAACGCATTACCATGGGCATGTGAATGTGGAAAGAAATATAAGTTTCAAAGTGGCTTGTGTAAACATAAAAATATTTGTAATTTTATTTATACAAAAGAAGATTTATCTAATAACAATGAATGTGAAACCCGTAAAGATAGTAAAGAATATAAAGAATTAATAATTAAACTACTTGAAGAAAATAAAGAATTTAAATCGGTTTTAATAGATCAACAAAAACAAATTGGTGATTTATTACCAAAATTAGGAAGTAATAATATTACAAATCATATTAATAATAATGTTAATAATCATTTAAATGTAAATATCTTTTTAAAAGAATCATGTAAAGATGCTTTAAATATAGATGATTTTATAAATACTATTCATCTTACTCATGATCAATTAAATTTTGCGAAAAATAAAGGTTTAAGTGAGGGAATTAGTAAGGTTTTTATTGATAATATTAATAAATTAAGTTTATATGATAGACCATTACATTGTACTGATATTAAACGAGAAACATTATATGTTAAAGATAATAATATATGGGAAGAAGATAATGATAAAAGTAAATTAAAGAAAGCCATTAAAGATATGTCAAATAAACATTTTAAAACTTTACAAAAATGGACAGAAGAAAATCCTGATTTTAAAAATATAGATACTAAAAAAGATGATTTTGTTAAAATGCTAACAGCAGTTTCTCAAGATACTTCAAGTTTAGATGATAAGGTTATTAAAAAAGTATGTAATAATTGCAATATAAAATTTACATGCGAATAAAAATTAAGTAAATTCATTATTATAAAAATTATAATTAGTATTTAAAATGGCAAATATTGATTTAGATATAAATAATTATGAAATAGATGATATTTTAAAATTATTTAATATTGACTATAATTTTACTGAATATGATCTTAAAAATAGTAAAAAAATGGTTCTTATGATGCATCCCGATAAATCTAACTTGGATAAAGAATATTTTCTTTTTTTTTCAAAAGCATATAAAATTCTATATTCTATTTATAATTTTAGAGATAAATCTAAATTAAATGATACTATGAAATTAAATAATAATACAGAATATTTACCAGACGATATCAATGAAGATAATAAAGAAATTATAGAAAATTTGAAAAAATCAAATTATTTTGATTCAAATAATTTTAATAAATGGTTTAATCAATTATTTGAAAAAATAAATATTTCAAATGAGTTCAATAATAACGGATATGGAAATTGGTTAAAAACACATGATACAACAAACGAAATAGCAAATAATATAGATAGTATGAATATAATAATAGATAAAAAAAAAGAAGAATTAAGAGAATCAAAATTAAGTAAATATTCACGTATACATGAATATAATAATAATAATTATTGTGATTTAACAAATTCTAAACCAGAAAATTATTCCAGTGATTTATTTAGTAAATTTCAATATGAAGATCTTCGAAAAGCCCATGAAGAATCAGTTATACCTGTAAATTATAAAGATATTCATAAAAAATATAATAATATTGAAGAAATTCAAGAAGAAAGACAAAAACAAAATATTAATCCATTTTCAGATGAAGAATATACAAAAATTAAAAATAATGATAAATATGAAGAAAATATAATAGAAACAAAAAGAGCATATAAATTATTCATACAACAAGAAGAAATAGATAATCAAAATAAAAAATGGTGGGCAACTTTAAAACAATTAAAATAAATAATTATAATATATAAATGGATTATAAACATTTAATATTTAGTATAATTAGTTTATTAATTTTGGGATTTTTTTTTAAAAAAATTCATACTTATATAGATAATAGTGAAAATAAAGATAATATTGATATAATTAACAAATATATGGTAACAGAAAATAAAAATATTAAAAAATTAGAAAATAATAATAGACCAAAAATATGGATATTTTTAAATAATACTATAAATAGTCAAAAATGGGAAACTTTTGGATCTAGAAATACCAATAAATTAAATAAAGAATATATTAATTTATGTATTTCTAGTATTATTAATAAATGTGGTAAAGATTTTGATATAATGTTAATTGATGTTAATTCATTTAAAATTTTATTAGATGAATGGAATATTGATTTAAATAAATTATCTGATCAATTAAGAAAACATTATATTTTATTAGGTTTGATACAATTATTGAAAAAATTTGGTGGTTTTATTATAGAACCAAATACAATAATGTTTAGAAGTCTAATATCGTTATATAATAATATAGAGAATACAAATAAAATAGTAACAGGTGAATTTAAAAATTATAGTTTAGATTATTACGAAAAAAAGATGATGCCATCGACCCGATTTTTAGGAAGTAATAAAAATAATAAAACTATTATTAAATTAGAAAATTATATTGTTTCATCAATTTCAAAAGATTATACAAAAGAAATAGATGCAGTTAATTTAGTTAATAAATGGTTATATCAAAAAATCATATTTAATGAAGTAGATTATATAAATGGTAAATATTTAGGAACCAAAGATAACAATAATAATATAATAGATTTAGAAGATTTATTAAGTGATAAATATTTAGATTTACACAATAAAACATATTTTTTGCATATACCAGATGAAGAATTAAGTAAGCGACATAAATATAATTGGTTTATTTATTTAAGTAAAAAAGAAATATTAGATTCACGTACAAATATTGGAAAATATTTAAAAATTTCATATAATTAATAAAAAAAAAAATATTTTTATATATTATAAAAATGTTATCGCAACTTAAACTTTTAGGTGGCAAAAACAATAACAAAAAAGGTGGCTCGCGTAAAGGTGGATCGCGCAAAGGTGGCTCGCGCAAAGGTGGCTCACGTAAAGGCGGTTCGCGCAGAGGTGGCTCGCGCAAAGGCGGAACACGCAAAGGTGGCAAAAAAGGTGGCCGCAAATGAATAAAAATATAATTTATATTTAATTTTATAATACAAATTATATTATTGAAAAAAATTGATAAATAAAATATCAAATAGTATATTTATTTATATTTATTAAAAAATATATAAAATGACATTGGAATATAGATGTAATCTTTTAAAGGAACTTCTTCAAACCAGAAAAGAAAAAAAATTTATTGATGAATTTTTAGATATTCAAGAAATTCAAGAAAATTTTCCAGCAATATATTCATTATATGAAGATAAATTATTATTATTATCTATTAAAATAATTGAATTAAAAAAACATTTATATAATATTTCACCTAGGTATAGAGATCAGTGTGAAGAATATGAATTTGAAATAGATTCTATAATAAGTATAATATTTTAATTAATTAAATCATAATATTTTATTTAAAATTTTGATTATTTCTGTATCTATTTTTTTAGGATAAATTATATTAAATTTTATAATTAAATCTCCACAATATTCATTTCTTTTAAATCCTAAATTTGGTAATTTTTTTTCCGTAAGAGGATTTATTATCTCGCCGGGTATAGTTTTTATTTGATATTTTTTTTTATTTAAATATTTAAAATTTCTCTCAACACCGATAATAGATTCTTTAAATGAAATATTAAATATTTTTATAATATTTAGTGCATCGCGAGAATAATTATCATTATCTATTAATTTTATTATGATTTTAATATCACTATATTTTTCATTTTTATAATTATTGCCTTTATTTTTTAATATTATATTTTCATTATTATCAATACCGGCTGGTATATCAATATATAATGTTTCTGTTTCATTTTTTTCTCTATTATATAAATAAATTTTTCTATTTATAGTAATAGGTAATGTAGTACCATTAAATGATTGTTCATATGTAATATCAAGATATTCAATAATATCATCAATATAATATTTTTCTATTTCAATATTATTATTTCTATTAGATGTATTTATATCATTATTACTATTACTATTATTAATATTAGTATTAGTATTAATATTATTGCTATTATGTATCTCTATATTATTATTAGTATTGTTTTCTATATTTTGAATAATAGTAGTATAAGCCAATTTTAATTCATTAGATATGGTATTATTATTTAAATAAGTTAATGATAATTTTCTATATGCGTCTTTAATGATATTTTTATCTGTTGTTTGATTTATATTAAGACGTGTAAATGCATTATTTAATAACATATTATTATAATTAATATTATAATTATAATAATTATAATATTAAAACTTAAATAGTTTTTCATTTTTAATATAAAAAAATGAAGGATAATTTTTTAAAAAAATATAAACCAACTACATTAGATGATTTTAATATAAGTGAGTTTACTAAACAGCTTGTTACAAGTTATATAAATAATTCTAAATTATTATTTATAATACATGGAAATAGTATTTCGGGTAAAACAACATTAATAAATACAATATTAAATATATATTATAATAATAATATTAATAATAATGTATTATTTTTTAATTTATTAAAAGAACAGGGTATTAATTACTATAGAAATGATTTAAAAAATTTTTGTCAAATAAATAATATAAATAATAAAGAAAAAAAAACAATAATTTTTGATGATATAGATTTATTAAATGAACAATCGCAACAAATTTTTTCAAATTTATTAATGCATTATAAAAATATTAATTTTATGTTTTCATGTACAGATATAAATAAGATTCAACAAACATTATTACAGCGTCTAGAATATATAAAAATAGATGCGATTGATAATAATTTTTTAAATAATATTTTAAATAAATTATTAGAATGTGAAAAAATAAATATAAATAATGATATAAAAAAAACAATTGTAAAAATATCAAATTATTCAATACCAAATTTAATAAATATTTTAGATAAAATGATTTTATTAAATGGAATAAATGGAGTAAATAACATAAATAATATAAATAATGATAATATAGATGGTTTATATTTAAGTTCAAATATTTTAAAATCAGAATTTGATCAATATATTGACTTATGTAAAAATAAAAATTATGTTCAAAGTATAAATACTATACAAATATTATATAATAATGGATATTCGGTGATAGATATTATAGATGAATTTTTTTGTTATATTAAAAATTTTAGTAATTTAGATGATGATTATAAATATAAAATTATAAAAATTTTATCAAATTATATAAATATATTTAATAATTTGCATGAAAATAATATAGAATTAATATTTATGACAAATAAAATAATAAAAATTTTAAATAATTAATTTCTAAAGTTTTTAGTTTGTAAAAATTTTAGTAATAACAATGGATATTTATTTTATAATATTATAATAGATGAGTAACTTAATTTTTAAAAAAGATATATCTAATAATATACTGTTTGAATTTTTAGAAAGTTATTGTACTCTTGAAAAAGATTATTATTTAATAGATAAATTAATATTTAAGCAATATGAATATAATAATTTAGTAACGGAATTTTATGATAAAATTAAAGATAATTATAAAGAAGCAAAAAGATATTATTTAGATAGACCAATAACATATAATAATTTTCTTACTATTATTAGACAAATATGTAAGAATAATAATATACCGTATTATAGCAAAATAAAATATGATAAAAATAAATATTACATTATATATTTTATTAAAAATATATCATTGTAAATTTACTGACTTATTCTTCTTTTATCAATATTAGAAGAAGTAATATAAATAGAATTTTCAGTACATATTATAAATACATTTTCTAATTTAAAAATTTTAATAATCGGACTAGTATATTCCTCTGCGTTTTTTACTAATAACTTTTCATCATTTTCTTTAACACCAATTAAAACATCTTTATTTAATGAGTCAACCCAATAATCTAACATAATTGGTTTGTCTTCTGTAATTGCTATTTTTGATATATGCTGCCATATACTTGAAGGGGGCAATTCTACTTGATCATTATTATCTGTCATATTTTTATATATTTTAATCAATAAAAACTTTAAGTAGTTTTTAAAGAAAAAGATTATATAAATATTATTAAATTATATATAAATAATTAAATGGCTTTTAATAGAGTGATCACTAATTTTGATGCATTATTAAATAATGTTATTTTAGATGATTCGGAAATACAAAATAGTATTTGTATTGATACATCAAATAATAGATTAGGTATAAAAGTAGCCGATCCACAATATGAATTAGATATTTCAGGAAATGTTCAATTTAGTAGAATTTATTTATTAAATAAAAAAGAAATAGATATTGCAAATAACAATTCTGATATTAATTATGATTTCAGCTATTTAGTTTTATCAAACGGATTATATGTAAAAAATGATTTAATAATAGATTCATCATTAACAAGTTTAAATATCAATTGCATAAGTGGTAGTATTATGGATATTTCTTCATATAATATTTTTAATAATAATAATATTACTTCTCAGAGAATAGATGTTAGTTATATATATGTAGAAAATATAGATATTAGTGGTGATATAAGTAATGGTGGTAATATTTATACGGGTTCAAATATAACATGTAGTGGAGATATAATATCTGCCGGTGAAATATCAGCCATCAAATATAATAATACTTCTGATGATAGAATCAAACATAATGAAGTAGATATTTCTAATGGTTTAAAACTAATACGTTCATTAAAACCACAAGTATATCAAAAAACATTAAAACCAAAAGCTAGAAATTATAATGGTCCATTAAATGAAAATTATACAATAGAAGCTGGTTTAATAGCACAGGATATTTTAAAAATTAATGATTTAAGTTTCTGTGTTAATATAAATGATGATAATATATATACATTAGATTACAATAGTATTTTTGTATATAGTATTCAGGCTATAAAAGATTTAGACGAATTAACAAATTCAACTTTAAAAAAAAATATATTAGAACTAAGTAATAATATTATAAATAGCAAAAAATTATTAAATGATATTTCTACTAATATAATAGAAAATAATAATAAAATTTATGAATTGAATACAAATATTAATAATCTAAAATCCAATGAAGGTTTAGCAAATATAAGTAAGATATTGAGTAATCAAAATCAATTAATAAATAATTTAACTAATAAAATATTGATATTAGAAAATAAGATTAAAGAGTTAGAAAAAAATAATTAGTATTATTAAATGTCTGAAAATGTTAATGATTCTATCAATGAATTAGTTGGTACATTTGCTACTGTTAATACAGGAGGTAAAGAATTAATACCAAATAAATTAATAGCTATTGATACTAGTAATAATAGATTAGGAATAAATACTATAGATCCATCTTATGATTTACATATTATAAATGGATTAATTTCAACACCACATATCGACATATCAGGTAATTTAACAGGTATAATAGATTTAAGTAATAATGTTATATCTGCATATGATTTATCAATTGTAAGGTTTATAGTTCCCTTTTTTCATGAAAATTTGAAAAATGGTCAAATATATAAAGATAGTAATGACTTTTTAAAAATTAAACAATAATAAACAATA
>Ga0163111_10001182_pt1 | contig 15954 bp, 12 predicted proteins | sample CRUFie1St18metaG_FD_109645 | JGI IMG/M metagenome (GOLD analysis project Ga0163111, IMG submission 109645) | Marine microbial communities from the Costa Rica Dome - CRUD Field 142mm St18 metaG | ecosystem: Environmental > Aquatic > Marine > Oceanic > Photic zone | place: Costa Rica: the Eastern...
TAGTGTAGTGGGGGTAATAGGATTCGAACCTATTCAGTCATAGACAACAGATTTACAGTCTGCCCCGGCTCTCCAACTCCGGCGTACCCCCTGATGCATTCACCCAATCATACGTGATTGGTACATAGAGCCGGTGGAGGGATTCGAACCCCCGGCCAGCTGATTACAAATCAGCTGCTCTGGCCTCTGAGCTACACCGGCAACATTTCAAAGAACAGGGCAACAAAAACCCTCCCGGTTTTCGGGAGGGCAAATGTATGAAAGAAATCCACGTGATTACACATGCTCACGCGGGAAAATTTTCAGGGAGAACTGACGCTCATGCATGCACCTTCATCACCTGTCTGCGCAAGGCTTCGTGCACCTCATCCATCGCGGCCTCAAAACTCACCGAACGCTTCTTGGCGAACAGGTCTTTGCCTGGAACGTGGGCTTTGACTTCAACCACCTTGTTCTCACGAGTGTCGCTCTTTTCTACCCTTAGGAACACCTCGAAATTTTGGATCTCGTTGTTGTAGGTCAGCAGCTTGTCCAATTTCGCTTTGACAAAATCCACGAGGGACGCGTCGGCGTCAAAATGAATCGAATGAATTTGAATTTGCATGTCGCAACGGGTTTTACTCCCCCGTCGCCCTTTTGTTCAGCGGAGAAGCGTTGTGAAACTCCTTCAGCCTTGCTGTCGTGTGCTGGGTGTACACCTGTGTGGAGGACAAACTGGCATGGCCCAGCAAATCTTTCACTGCCGCCAACTCAGCCCCTCTGTTCAACAGATGGGTCGCAAACGTATGCCGAAGTACGTGAGGGCTGCATTGCTGCAGCGAACTCACCTCTCCAAGATAGTGATTGACCCTTCGGTAAACAAATGACGGATACAGAGAGCTCCCTGCATCCGTCACAAACAAATCGTCTCCTCCCACAGGACGATCCATCACGTGTTGCATGATGCTCTCAAGGGTTGAGGGCAACAACGGCAACACACGTTCTTTTCTTCCTTTGCCGTAGACGCGAAGTTCTTTGCGTGCTCCGTTGACATCCCCCACCTTCAAGCCAATCAACTCACTCATTCGGATGCCCGTCTCATATAGCAGTGCCATCATGCTTCGATCTCGGCGACCTTTCCAGTCCGTCGCAAACACCTCCTCTGCAAACAGCTGATTCATGGCGTGCTCAGGGACCACCTCAGGCATGCGCCTCTCCACCTTGGGCAACACCACCGACTCGGCAGGGTTGGTGGTCATGATGCCTTGACGGCGGGCGTACTTCACAAAAGTACGGTACACACTCACCTTGCGATGGATGGTCCTTGGCGACTTTCCCGTCTTGACCAACTCGACAACCCAAGACCGAATCCATTCGGACTCGATGGATGTCAAATCCCCGACATCATACGCCTCCGCCATGTACCTCTGCATTTGGTTGAGGTCCGACTTGTAACACCGGATGGTGTGGTCAGATCCCCTCCGCTCTTTCTGCAGATAATCCAGGAATTGGGCAATATGCTGGGGTGATTGGGTCAAGGGTCAAGGCATAAAAAAGGCGATAAAGCATGTGCAATATCGCCTTTTTTATCGACATAACCAAATATTATGTCGACTAATTATCGAAATTATATCACTCCGACTTCAAGTTCAGACCGTTTTTGTAGACCGCTTTCTTAAGCATCTCACGGTTCAGCACGCTCGGCTTTACGAACTCACGACGCGTGCGCAATTGCTTCATCGTTTTCGTCTGGTCGAACTTCTTTTTGAATTGCTTGAGGGCGCGTTCGATGTTGTCCCCTTCTTTGACTTGAATGCTGAGCATGGTAATTCTGATTGGGCGCCAAAAATAAGAAATTTCTGAGAAAGACCACCTTAGGCCTTCAGCAATTCTCTGCTGATGACCAATTTTTGGATTTCGCTGGTCCCCTCTCCGATGGTGCACAGCTTGCTGTCACGGTAATATTTCTCTGCAGGAAAGTCCTTCGTGTAGCCGTAGCCACCTAGGATTTGCACCCCTTCTGTCGCCACGCGCACACACACTTCACTCGCCTCGTACTTTGCCATCGCGCTCTCCTTTGTGACGGCCTTCCCTTGCGTCTTGAGTTCGCAAGCCTGCAGGGTTAGCAAGTCCGCTGCCTCAATGGACGTCGCCATATCGGCTAACTTGAAGGCGATGGCTTGAAAGCGGGCAATGGATTGTCCAAACTGCTCACGCTCCTTGGCATATTGTGTGGCCGTCTCCAACGCGCCTTTGGCCATACCCAAGGCCAGGGACGCAATGCTGATCCTTCCGCCATCCAAAATTTTCATCGCTTGGATGAACCCCTCTCCCACTTCTCCGAGCACATTGGCCTCGGGGATGCGGCATTGGTCGAAAATCATCTCTGCGGTCTCGCTCGAGCGCATGCCGAGTTTGTTTTCCTTCTTGCCTCCGGAAAACCCGGGCGTTCCGCGTTCCACCACAAATGCCGTGATTCCGCGGCTGTCGAGCAATTCTCCTGTTCTGGCAAGCACCACAGCCACATCGCCTGTGATGCCATGGGTGATCCAGTTCTTGGTGCCATTCAACACCCACTCGTCGCCATCTTTCTCGGCAACACACCGCATGCGCATGGCATCGCTTCCCGTGTTCGCTTCGGTCAAGCCCCACGCGCCAATCCATTGACCGGATGCCAATTTGGGCAACCAGCGTTGCTTCTGCTCCTCGTTGCCAAACTGCAAAATGTGCCCGGTGCAAAGGCTGTTGTGCGCAGCCATGGACAAGCCAATGGAGCCACACACCTTGGCGAGCTCTTCAATGGCCATCTTGTATTCGTAGTACCCCAAACCAGCGCCACCGTACTGCTCTGGAACCAACATCCCCATCAATCCCAACTCCCCCATCCGCTGAAACAGGTCCCGTGGGAAATGCTGGCTTTCGTCCCACTCCATTCGGTGGGGCAGAATTTCCCTTTGGGCAAAATCACGGATGCTGTCGCGAATCAGGCGCTGGTCTGAGGTCAATGTAAGTTGCATGGGTTCCTGTCGTTGAGGACCACAAAGGTCGGCAAAGAGGGTTCACCGCTCCAACTCCCTGCCGCCCTGTCCCCTCACCACAGGACACACACGCAAATATGGCATCCAGGCTCGGCGTTCCGCTTCCGTAGCCGAGAGTCGGGTCCAAAACTCATCAAAGGTGGTGCCCCTTCCCCACGCCCGAAGGACCTTTCGCGTTTGGGCTGCATCAAACAAGGGGTGCCGCACCAGAGACCGGAACGTGACCGTATCCAGGCAGATGCCCCGATGCGAATGGGCCTCTAACCTCAATGAAGGCTTCACACGTTCAATCACGGCAGAATCCAAACCGTAGACATGATGCAGTTGATTCAGGGAAGCAAAACCACCGAGCGCGTCTCGGAATTTGACGATGCGGCGAGAGAGCACCGGGCCGATGCCTGGAAATTCAGCCCACTCCTCCGCACTGGCTTGATTGAGATCCAACAGCCGTTGGGGCTTGAAGACAGCCTCAGACCGCAGACGGTTCTTGGTTGTTGTGGCAGCACCCCGTTGCCTGTGCTTCCTCTTTGCGCCGGAAGTGAATCGAGATGCCACAGGCACGTTCATGTCTTCCAGCCAACAGTGCAGCGAAGACACGGTGGCACGCGGAACGTTCCTCAACCGCCTTTCCCAAGCTTGGGCCCGCCAAAGGTGACTGCATGCCAATCCCGCAATCAACAAACATGCCCAACTCCAGTCGCGAAGTTGGGCATGCCTGACGCCAAAAAACGTCTTGGACGTGTCAGTCGTACCTCTTGATTTCGCCACTCTTCACCCTCCTCATGTAGTCTCCCAAATCCTCCTTCACCTCACGGGCCATGAAATACAAACCCAACACGTTGGGGAAGCACATGGCAAAAATCATGGCATCGCCGAAGTCAAACACACTTTGTGCACTGATGGCCGACCCCACAATCACAAACACACAAAACAGCGCTTTGTAGGTGATGTCCATGGCGCGCGTCTCTCCAAACAAGAACGTCCACGCCTTCAATCCGTAGTAGCTCCAGCTGATCATGGTGCTCAGCGCAAACAGGATGACCGCCACAGACAAGACCACCGGGAACCAGGACAGGGTCTGGCTGAACGCCGAGGAGGTCAAATTGATCGCCTGCAACTCCCCTGCTTGGGCGCTCGCCAAAACCCCGGCTTGGTCGTACGCGCCGTAGTCCGAAATGACAATGACCAAAGCCGTCATGGTGCAAATGACCACGGTGTCGATGAACGGCTCCAACAACGCCACGATGCCTTCACTGACAGGTTCGTCGGTCTTCGCGGCACTGTGGGCAATCGAGGCCGAACCAATGCCCGCCTCGTTCGAGAACGCCGCACGCTTGAAGCCTTGAATCAACACCCCCACAAGTCCTCCGTACATCGCATCGCTGTTGAAGGCGCCGCTGACAATTTTACCGAAGGCCGCAGGTACTTCCCCGAGGTTGCCAAAAATGACCGCCAAGGCGCCGAGGATGTAAATGCCCACCATGAAAGGGACCACTTTGTCCGTCACTTTGGCGATGCTCTTGATGCCACCGAGAATGATGGCCGCCACAATCACGGCCATGATGACCCCGAAAATCCAGCTGTTCCCGAAGAAGATGGAGGCTTCACCTCCTGTGACGGCGATGAGTTGGCTTGTGGCCTGGTTGATCTGAACCATGTTGCCTCCGCCAAAGGAACCACCAATGCATGCAATGGCAAACAACGCGGCCAGCACGGCACCAAGGCCTTTTTTGTTTTGCTTGGCCAATCCGTCTCGCAAGTAGTACATCGGTCCACCTGAAATGCTCCCGTCCTCATTCACACGACGGTACTTCGTGCCCAAGGTGCACTCGACAAACTTGGAACTCATGCCGAGCAGACCGGCCACAATCATCCAGAAGGTCGCACCAGGCCCACCCAAAGAGACGGCCACCGCCACACCGGCAATGTTGCCCACACCAACCGTGCCGGAGAGGGCCGCAGTCAAAGCTTGGAAATGGCTGACTTCTCCTTTGTGGTTGGGATCGTCAAATTTGCCACGTACCACATCCAAGGCATGGCCAAAGGCGGTGAGGTTGACGAAGCGGTTGTAGAGCGTGAAAATCAAGGCCCCTGCGAGCAACCAAATCAACACAAACGGCACTTCGCGACCGCCACCAATGGGAACGGTGAAGAAGATGACGCTCATGATGGCGTTGGTCACGGGTTCCATCACCGCATTGATGCGGTCGTCAACGCTGTCTTGGGCATGGACGAGCCATGGCAAAAGGGACAGAAAGAGCAAGGCAATACGTGGGATCATAGGTGTGGTTTTGTCAAACTTGAGGGGGCTGAATGCCCAAGGCGCGATTCAGCGTTCGGATTTGGTCTACGGTGCCCAACACAAACAATTTGCACGCGTCGTCGAGCGGCGTGTCTGTACCGGGGTTGATGATGAAATCGCCATCGGACTTTTTGACGCCGACGACGTTGACACCGACGCGGTTGCGCGCATCGAGTTCTCCAAGGGTGGCCGTCTTGAGACCTTGAGGCAAGACGTTCACTGGGATTTCTTCCAAATTGATGGCGTCCGCACCTTGAATGCGGACGTGGTCGAGGAACTCCAACACATCGGGCATGACCACGAGCGAAGCCATGTGTGCACCGCCGACCTTGTCGGGCATGATGACGTTGTTGGCGCCAGCCACGCGCAGCTTGCTTACGGAGTTGGACATGGAGGCCCGGCTGATGATGTGGATGTCCGGGGCCATCTCGCGGGCCGCGAGGACCACATAGAGGTTTTGGGCATCGTCGGGCAGCGTGGTGATGACTGACTTCGCGTGCGTGATGCCCGCATTGGCCAAATTCTCATCTCGGGTGGCGTCTCCGGGAATCACAAGCAGGCCCTTCTCGGCGAGACGCTCTGCCTTCTCGGCATCGCCTTCCACAATGACCACGGCTGTGTTGTGGTCCACCAACTCCTGCACCGCCATTTCGCCGACGCGACCCAAACCGCAGACAATCACGTGTCCGCTCAATTTTTCTACTTCCTGTTTCAAGCGTGCCTCTTTAAACGTGTTTCGGTATTCACCATTGACAAAGTACGTCGTGAGGGCGGAAATCGAGTACGCGAACGTGCCCAAGCTCCCCATGATCAAAACCGTGGTGAAGACCATGCCGTTGTCGCTCAACTCCCTCACCTCTCCAAACCCCACAGTCGACACCGTGATGACCGTCATGTACAAAGCCTCCACCCAGGTATACCCTTCCACCACGACGTACCCCACACTTCCAAAAATGACCACGCCAATCACAAAAGCGACCGCGAGATAGATTCTGGGAAAGACGCGAAAGGGAAACATCATCATTGCGGTGAATCTACGACGCGCCTCGAAAGCTGCGCACCGCAAGACCGTTGCGTTTTGCAATCGCAGACGTGAATTTTGCAGATGACTTACAGCAACCCTCTGGACTCCAAGGTCGTGCGCATCTGTGCCGCCAAGTCCTCCGCCACGTTGGCGGCCGCCGCTTTGGACTCCTGCTGGGTGGCCTCAGGCCCAGCGGCATACAGGATACCTCTGGAACTGTTCACCAACAATCCGCACCGGTCGTTCATGCCGTGCTGGGCAACGTCTTTCACTGTGCCGCCTTGGGCGCCAACCCCAGGCACCAACAAGAACGCATGGGGCGCTTCTTCGCGCACTTCTTTGAGCATGGCCGGTCTCGTGGCTCCCACGACGAACATCAGCCTTTGGGCGCCCTGGAAGGTTTGGCTTTTGCGCAACACTTCACGGTACAGCGAACGATCTCCGTGGAACTCAAAATCCTCTGCCCCAGGATTGGACGTTAATGCGAGCAAAATGGTCCAACGACCTTCGAACGCCGTGAACGGCTCGATGCTGTCCCGCCCCATGTATGGCGCGACGGTCACAGCATCCGCCCCAAGTCCCTCAAACATGGCGCGGGCATACCGCGTGGCGGTGTTGCCAATGTCACCACGCTTCGCATCGGCTATCACCAAGACGTCACTCGGAATCTGTTCGACCACGCGTTCCAAGGCGGCCCACCCCGCGGCACCGTATTGCTCAAAGAAGGCCAAGTTGGGCTTGTAAGCCACGGCCACATGTTGGGTGGCCTGAACCATGGCCAAGCAAAAAGCCTCCATGCCGGCCACACCCTGGCCAAACGACGCGGGAATCTTGGCCGGGTCGGGATCGAGCCCGACGCAGAGGTAAGAGCCTTTGGCCTGAATGGCGGACAACAACCCTTCCGGGGTTTGCAAAGCGATGGCAGGAGATCGCCGAGACAATCGAGGTGCGGACATGCCGCAAAGGTCGGGCATGGCCGTTCGTGAGGGCCGCACGAACACGCCTTGGGGAAAGGGGTTGTCAAAGATTTTTCAACCGCTCGGCACGGTCGGCCACGTGCAAGGCCTCAATGACGGCCGTCAAGTCACCGCCCAAGATGGCGGGCAAAGCATGCATCGTCAACCCAATGCGGTGGTCGGTGACCCTGCCTTGGGGAAAATTGTACGTTCGGATTTTGGCACTTCGATCCCCTGTGCTGACCTGGGATTTCCGCTCGGCAGCCCGTTGGGCCTCGGCCTCGGCCCGGGCTGCATCGTACAATCGACTCCGCAACACTTCGAGGGCGCGCTCGTAATTCTGGTGCTGAGAACGGCCGTCTTGGCATTCCACCACCGTGCCTGTGGGAACGTGTGTCAATCGCACGGCACTCTCGGTTTTGTTCACGTGCTGCCCGCCCGCGCCGCTGGCACGAAACGTGTCCTTGCGCACGTCATTCAAGTTGAGGTCGACATCCACCTCACCGGCCACAGGCAACACCGCCACGGTGGCCGCGCTCGTGTGCACCCTTCCTTGGGATTCGGTGGCCGGCACACGTTGCACGCGATGCACCCCGCGCTCAAATTTGAGCCAGCCAAACACACCCTCCCCTTCCAATCGAATCACCGCTTCCTTGAATCCGCCGACTGTGCCTTCGCTCATGCCGACCCAGCTGTGTTTCCACCCGCGGTCTTCGGCGTGCTTCAAGTACATCCGGACCAAATCCCCAGCAAACAAAGCCGCCTCGTCACCACCTGTCCCTGCCCGCACTTCCAAAATCGCATCGCGGTCGTCCGCAGCGTCGTGGGGGAGCAGCATCCATTTGGCCTCTTCAACACCCTGCTCAAGTTCAGAGGTCAAGGCTGGCAATTCCGCCGCCCCAAGCTCACGCATGTCGGCATCCTCCGAATCCTTCCAAGAAGTGGCCTCGTCCCAATTGGCCAAACATGTGACGAGCTGGCGCGCCTTCTCGGCCATGGGCTTCAACCGTCGATGCTCCCGCATCAACGCCGCAAAGGCTTGCGGATCGGACGCCACCTCTGGATCAGAGACGCGCTTCTCCACCTCCGTGAACCGATCCGCGATGCTCTGGAGCTTGTTCACCCAACCGCCAATGGCCTCGCGGTCCAGCGCCATGACTCAGCTGTAGGTGTACGTTCCGTGAGGGCCGTTCACCGTGACTTCGGCCTTTCCATCTTTGGCTTCGACGCGGCCGATGATTTGGGCTGCGATGCCAAACGACTCGCTCACCTTGATGATCTCTTGCGCTGTCGCTTCGTCGGTGTAAACCTCAAGCCGGTGTCCCATGTTGAACACCTTGTACATCTCTTCCCATGACGTTCCCGACTCGCGTTGAATCGTCTCAAACAGAACCGGAACGTCAAACATGTTGTCCTTGACGACGTGAAGTCCATCGTTCAAGAAATGGAGCACCTTGGTTTGGGCCCCGCCCGAACAATGCACCATCCCCGAAATCTTCGCGCGGTGATCCTTCAAAAAGGCCTGCACAACCGGTGCATAAGTACGGGTGGCAGACAACACCATTTGACCTGCATCCAAGGGCGATCCTTCCACCGCATCGGTCAAGCCAAATCTGCCTGAGTACACAAATTGCGCGTCGGTTCCTGGGTCAAAACTCTCTGGATACTTTGCGGCCAAGGACTTGCCAAACACATCGTGACGCGCCGAGGTCAATCCGTTGCTTCCCATGCCCCCGTTGTACGTCGATTCGTAAGTGGCTTGCCCAAAACTTGCCAAGCCCACCACCACGTTGCCCGCTTCAATCCGCCCGTTGTCAATCACCTCGTTTCGTCTCATGCGCGCAACCACGGTGGAATCCACAATGATGGTGCGAACGAGGTCACCGACATCCGCCGTCTCTCCTCCCGTCGAACGGATGTCCAGGCCTCGGCCTCGAAGGTCTGCCAACAAGGATTCCGTTCCTTGGATGATCTCTTTGATGACCTCACCAGGCACCAGATGCTTGTTGCGCCCAATGGTGCTGGACACCAAAATGGGGCCCGTGCAACCTACACATAGCAGGTCGTCCACGTTCATGATGAGTGCGTCTTGGGCAATGCCCCGCCACACACTGACGTCTCCCGTCTCTTTCCAATACATGTAGGCGAGAGACGATTTGGTCCCAGCACCGTCGGCATGCATCACCACGCAGTGGTCCTCGCTCCCCGTCAAATGATCGGGCACAATCTTGCAAAAAGCCTTGGGGAACAAGCCCTTGTCAATGCCTTCGATGGCAGCATGCACCTCTTCCTTGCCCGCGGAAACCCCGCGCGCGGCATATCTCGTGTCGCTCACGACTTATTCGCCGGGCTTGTAATCGAAGCGGATGATCTTGAAGACCGTCCGACGGTTGCGCTGGTGCGCCAACTCGCGGTCATCTGCGGCCATCCGGTTGATTTCAGCATCGCTGACGAGCAATGCTTCCTCTCCGTAACCCACGGGAACCATACGCGCTGCAGCGATGCCCTTCTCTTGCAAGTAGTTCACGCACGTCTCCGCGCGGTCTTGGCTCAACTTCTTGTTCGCCGAAGCGCTGCCGCGGCTGTCCGTGTGCGCCTCCAATTGGATGACCAAGTTTTCGTTGCGCTCCAACAAGTCCACGAGGTAGTTCAGCGAATCTGCAGAGTTCACCGACTCATCCACCAAGAGCTCTGCACTGCCCAATGGGTAGAGCACCACCGGCATGTCGTATTCCTTATTCAAGACAATTTCCTTCAAAAGGTATTCGCGGGCGAGCGTGGTGGACTCCGTCAAACCAGCGGTGGTGAGCAAGTCGCCTGTGCCGATGTAGCCTTCAGCCTCCACGTCGACGTTGAAGGTCATGTTCTCTCCGATTTCACCGTCGCACAAGGACAGCTCCCCTTCTCCATCGGAGGTGAAGGCATTGGAAGAACCGTCGTTGGATTTCAAAGTAACCGTCGCTCCTTCAATGGGCATGCCTGTGTCGTAGTCGTAGACGTACGCTTGGTAACAGAACTCCAACGGAGGCAATTTGAAGGAGTACAAATCGTCGACACCCTTGCCGCCCACACGGTTGGAGGTGAACATGCCGTCTTCCGTGCCGTCGCGGAAGGAAATGGCAAAGTCGTCCGCCACAGAATTCAAGGGATAGGGAAGCGCTGTGGGCTCCGCAAAGGCGAGTTTCCCTTCGCGCGCTTCAGCTTTCCAAAGGTCCATCGCACCCAGCCCCTCCCGGCCGTTGGTTGACCAGTACAAATCACCATTGTCGCGATAGTGCGGAAACATGTCGTCGCCCGCCGTGTTGATGCTCGCGCCGAGATTTTGTGGCACTGCGCCTTCGAAAGAGCCGTCGACTGCTTCCACGTACCAGAGGTCCTTCCCTCCGAATCCACCGGGCATGTCCGATGCGAAAATCAAGATGTTGTCATCGGGAGACAAGGTGGGGTGTCCCACTTGAGAACTGTCGTTCTCTTCGCGGTTGATGAGGCCCAACGCCGAAGAGGCCCCGTAGCTAGCTCCTTGCTTCTTGGCCATGAAAATGTCACATGCCAAGTTCGAACCGTCCATGTCCATGCAGCGCGTGAAGTAAATGACCTTGCCGTCGCTGTCGAACGTGGCACCTCCTTCGTTGTGCACGGTGCAGATGGTGTTGCCCAAAGGCTCGGGCTCACTCCAACGCCCTTTCTTGTCCATGTCGCTGTGGAACAAGTCCATGTAAGCTTGGCCCGTGATGGGATCTTCGTCGGTTCCTGTCGCGGACTCACGCGAAGAAGCAAACACGAGCTCGTCCTGCTTCTTGCCTGTGAACGTCGGGCAGAAATCGTACGACGCCGAGTTCAACAACACCATGGGCTCCACGATGTAACGGCTCTCTGGCTCCTCAATCATGATGGCTGCGAGGTCGGCATTTTCAATGCGGCTTTCGGCCACGTTAGAGTCGCCTCCCGCATTTTGGTATCGCGCGTACATCTCGATGGCCTCGTCGAATGCCTCCTGGTCACGGAGCGCGTCCCCGTACACCAAGAACACCATGCTGTTGCGGTTTCCGTACTTCAAGCCAATCGCCTTGTCGTACCACTCTGTCGCCATTTCAGGCTCGTGGTGAAGGCGGTACGACTCTCCCGCTTGGAAAGCGCAGTACGCCTTGAGGGCGACGTCGGACTTGATTTTGGCATACAACGCCACATATTCGCGGGCGGCCTCGTGGTAACCACGACGCTCAAACGCTTGGTCTGCTTCGGACGTCATGTCGCTCTGGGCAAACGCTGCGGCTGCGGCGAACAAAGAGAAAAGGATTGTGGCGCTCAAGCGGGCCACGGATGCTTGCAGGTTGGTAGGCATTCCTAAATAGGCTTTGTGAATCAGGATGTGAAAGTACAGAAAAAAGGCGCCCCCCTGTGGAGACGCCTTTTCCATTTCTCGAACAGCCGATGGTGAATCGGCCCAGAGGCCCGTGACGGGTTCTCAGCGCGTGAATAACATTTCCTGGAATTTGGGCAAAGGCCAAATCTCGTTGTCCACCAATTGCTCCAAGCGGGCACAGTGGCTCCCGACCTCTTCAATGAGTGGGGTCACCACAGAACCGTACTTCACCGCGCGCTTGGCGATGTCGTTCATCTTGTTGATTTTAAAGCGCTCGCTGCGCAAGCTGGATGCAGACGTGTGCAACTTGCTTACGCACTCAGACACCTCTGCGAGGACTTCGCGCTGACCTGCAGTCATGGCCTTGGCGTTTTTCCCAAACACGTCGGTCAAACCGCTGATGTTTTCGATGAGCATGTTTTGGTACGCAATGGCTGCTGGGAGGACGATGTTGGTCGCCATGTCTCCTGCGATGCGCGCCTCAATCTGACGCTTCATGATGTAATTCTCGTACTCCACTTCCTGACGGGCGTGGAGCTCTTCTGTGGTCAAGACACCGAGCGAGGAGAACAACTCAGCCACCTCTTTGCGGCCCCAAACCTGCAACGCCGTGGGCGTGTCGGTGAGGTTGCTCAAGCCGCGCTTTTTGGCTTCCTTGACCCACTCGTCACCGTAGCCGTTGCCTTCAAAGCGGATGACCTTGTGATCTTTGATGAGCTTCTGCAACTCCTTCAACAAGGCGTCGTCTTTCTTGTCTCCACCCTTGATGCGGGCATCGACTGCAGCCTTGAATGCGTTGAGTTGCTCGGCAACGATGGTGTTGAGCACGGTCATGGGCACCGCACAGTTTGCCGTGGATCCAGCCGCACGCAATTCAAACTTGTTGCCCGTGAAGGCGAACGGAGAGGTGCGGTTGCGGTCGGTGTTGTCGAGCAAGACCTCGGGAATGCGGCCGATTTCCAACTTCAGTGCCGTCTTGTCATCGGGGGTCAATTTACCCGCCTTGATGCTCGCTTCGAGCGCGTCGAGGGACTCTGTCAACTGCGACCCGATGAAAGCTGACATGATGGCCGGTGGTGCTTCGTTGGCCCCCAAGCGGTGATCGTTCCCAACGCTCGCAATCGACGCGCGAACCACGTCTGCGTGACGGTGCAGTGCCGCCAAGGTGTTCACGAAGAACGTCAGGAAGCGGAGGTTGGTCTTGGGGTTGTTGCCTGGCTTGAGAAGGTTCACTCCAGTGTTGGTGCCCAAAGACCAGTTGTTGTGCTTGCCTGAACCGTTGACACCTGCGAAAGGCTTTTCGTGAAGCAGGATGCGGAAGTCGTGGCGGCGTGCCACCTTTTCCAACAACTCCATCAAGAGGAGGTTGTGGTCGTTGGCCAGATTGGCTTCCTCAAACACAGGCGCCAACTCAAATTGGTTGGGCGCCACCTCGTTGTGCCGTGTGGTGACGGGGATGCCCAACTTGTGCGCCTCCATTTCGAAGTCCTTCATGAAGGCAGAGACGCGCTCGGGAATGGCACCAAAGTAGTGGTCGTCGAGTTGCTGACCCTTTGCAGGGGCTGCGCCAAACAACGCACGGCCCGTCATCGCCAAGTCGGGACGCGCTGCATACAACGCCTTGTCCACCAGGAAGTACTCCTGCTCCCATCCCAAGGTGGCATTCACCTTCGTGATGTTCTTGTCGAAGTACTGACACACCGACGTGGCCGCCGCGTCCACAGCCGACAAGGCCTTCAGAAGAGGCATCTTGTTGTCGAGGGCGTATCCAGTGTAGCTGATGAAGATGGTGGGGATGCAAAGCGTTTCTCCCCACACAAACGCGGGTGAAGTGGGGTCCCACAACGTGTATCCACGTGCTTCAAACGTGTTGCGAATGCCACCGCTTGGGAACGAAGATGCGTCGGGCTCCTGCTGCACGAGCAAGGTTCCATCGAACTTTTCAATGGCACGCCCATCGGCTGTAGGCGAGATGAAGCTATCGTGCTTCTCAGCAGTGCTGCCCGTCAAAGGCTGGAACCAGTGCGTGTAGTGCGTGGCACCGCGGCTGATCGCCCACTCCTTCATGGCCGAAGCCGTTTGGTCGGCCACTTTGCGACTGATGGGAGTTCCCTTTTCCATGGCCTCCACGATGCCGTCGAAGGCTTCGTCGGGCAGGTACGAACGCATCACGTGCAGGTTGAACACGTTTTCACCGAAGTACTCGGAGATTTTGTTGGCAGGACGAGGCTGGTGGTTCGGCACGCGATCCAACACTTCGTGAAGGGCTTGTTGACGACTGAGGCTCATGGTGTGAGATTTTGGTCAAAATTACACCGGCCCTCCTTCGAAAGAGGGGGTCTCAAGGAAAAAACATCAAAAAATCATCAACACCCCCTCCACAAATGGGGATTTGCTGTCAAAAACAGGTGTTTTTAAACATACACCCCCTTCAAATCACTCCTTCACCACCCAACGCGTCCAAACTTGGTCCTCCTGACGCACCACGACCACCAACGTGCCGGAAGGCCAGGAACTGGCGTCCAGGATGGACTGCCGCCCCGCCTGCGCTTGCCACACACCTTGGTCGATCAATTGGCCCTGGACATTGTGAATGTGATATTCCGCTTGACCCGAGAATCCTGCCGGAAGCAACGTCAGCTGGTCTTGCATGGGGTTGGGGAACACCGCGACATCGCCGCCCAATTCCGGTTGCTCGTCCACCCCGCTGTACAAGTTGGTTGCCCAGTAGAAGGCTTGGGAGATGGACTTTCCAAAGTCTGATTCAAAAATCTTGAAGTTTCCTCCGGCCACTTTTTTAAGGCGCACATACCCAGAGCCATCATTGTTGGCCCAAAAATCGATGCCATCGTCCCCGCTGTCGTTGACGGTGAATCGGTAACATCCTTGGTTGAGCACGATGGTGTCCCGGTAGGTGGTGTTCGCTTCGCTGTAACTGCGGGCCCAGTAAAGGCCTCCATTGGCGTGACGGATTTCCACGGTCGTCTCTCCCGGCACGTTGTTGGTTTTGGTCCACACAATCATGCGGTTGTCGTCCAAGCTGTTGTATTGCCATGTCGGAGGGCGACGGAAGGTCGTCGACATCCAGCCGTTGGATGGGTCTTCATCCAAATCACCTGCCACATCCCCACGCACCTCAAAGCGTAGCACTTCCTCGTCATCCCCAACGAAATAGGCCGTAGCGTCGTAGGGCAATTCCACGTCACGTGTTTCGAGGAACACCAATGGCGATTCGAACGCAATGGTCTCCGTTACCAAGGCTCCGCCTGTGATGCCGTACGTGAATGTGGCCGAAGTCAACGGCTCGGAACCCGTGTTGCGAATTCGAGCCACAGGGTTTTCACACACCGGGTTCAGGCGCGACAACAATTTGTCGTCGTTGGGCGCGAGGATGTCCATCACCTCCACATCATGGGCCATGTTGGCTGGGCCGTAGCCGATGATTTGGCCCTCCATGCGGTAGTTTCCATTCGGATCGTACGTCACATCGTATTCGACGGTGAAGCTGTCCTGTCCCGCCACGAGTGGGGTCAATTCCAAATCCTCGGTGCGCACAGGTGCCCCTGGACACCAACCTGCGCGGTCGTAGATCCAAGTCCCCCCCTGTGGGTAGAGCGGATTGTCCGCACACTCCTGCATGATTTCCCAGCTCCATTGCTGCGTGTCGTTGACCTTCACACTGTGGGTGTTGTAGCAGAACTCAGCGCAGTTGTTTCCCTGGCCAAAGTCGTGGCCACTCGCGCGCGTCTTCAAACGCCACATTTCTTCGCCCTCTCCGGGCGCGTAGGTTTGGGGCAAAATGGTGGCATCCCAATTGTTCAAGTAATGGATGCCCTTCCAGAAAGCGGTCACATTTTCCACATCGCGCGGCGGCGTTCCCTCGATGAAGGCAAACTTCAAATCGAGCAGCTCCTGCCAATTCCCGCACTGCAATTCCACGCTGTCCTTCAACAGCGGCCCGTAGTCCGTGACATCAAACACCCACGCCCACCCGTCGGGACCGAGCGTCAGGTTGATGCCGTAGGGCGTGATGTAGCGTGCGAGTTCGTAACGGTCGATGATTTCAAACGGCTCGGACCAGTAGTTGAGGTTTTCGTTGTTGTACGCCACAGCCTCTCCCGCCAACGTGTAGGTGGACAAGGTGTCGCCCCACTCCATGCTGGTGCTCGTGACCAAATCGGCAGGCCAACCGTAGTGCAAGTCGGTCCAAACCACCCCATTGCCTTCCACTTCCCACGTCGTGACCGACATGGGAGGAACGGGAATCACGTCCGCCCACATGGCTTCACCCA
>Ga0163111_10001183_pt1 | contig 15943 bp, 8 predicted proteins | sample CRUFie1St18metaG_FD_109645 | JGI IMG/M metagenome (GOLD analysis project Ga0163111, IMG submission 109645) | Marine microbial communities from the Costa Rica Dome - CRUD Field 142mm St18 metaG | ecosystem: Environmental > Aquatic > Marine > Oceanic > Photic zone | place: Costa Rica: the Eastern...
AATGCTATTGTAGTTTTAAAATCTCTCAAAAATAGAAATAAGATTAATAAAAAAATTATATTAAACTAAAAATTTTAATATAATTAAAAATGAATAAAGAGTCGATTCCTTGGGTAGAAAAATATAGACCGGATGTATTTGAGGATATAATTTTAGATGATAATAATAGAGAATTATTTAAAAATATATTGGATAGAAATTATTTTCCAAATTTATTATTACATGGCCCACCAGGGATAGGTAAAACTACAACAATTATTAATTTAATAAATAAATTTAAAAAAAAAAATAATGAAGAAAGTAAAACATTGGTAATACATTTAAATGCATCAGATGAGAGAGGTATAGATATTATTAGAAATAATATATACAATTTTGTATTAACAGATAATTTATTCTCAAAAGGCACAAAATTTGTCATATTGGACGAGGTAGATTATATGACAAGAATAGCACAACAAGCATTAAAATGTTTAATACAGGAATATAATAAAGATATTAGATATTGTTTAATTTGTAATTATATAAGTAAAATTGATTATTCTCTCCAATATGAGTTTGTAAAAGTGCGATTTAATAAATTAAATGAAGATGATATATTTAATTATTTAAATAAAATAAATAAAAAAGAAAATATAAATATGAATAAAAATACAATAAAAACTATAATAAAAAGTTATGATTCAGATATAAGAAGTATGATAAATTATATGCAATCAAATATGCATAATAAAATAAATATTTTAGATGATAATGTATATAAAAATCTTTTAACTATAAACAATAATGAAAATATAAATAATTTTAATAAGAGTTTAAGTAGTTTAGAAAATAAGTATAAAATAAATAAGAGTTTAATACTAAAAAATTATATAATATATTTGTTAAATAATAAATTAGATTTGCTAAACAGTGTAATGATAGAAGAATTAGAATATATAATACATAATTTAGAAAATGAAGATTTGTGTATTAATTATATATATTTTTGTATAAGAAATAATTAATTAAAATAGTCTAAAGAGTTAATAGAGTTAATAGAGTTAATAGAGTTAATAGAGTTAATAGAGTTAATAGAGTTAAGAGAGTCTAGAGAGTCAAGAGAGTCTAGAGACTCAAGAGAGTTGATAGAGTTAAAAGAATTTATTCTTTTGATAAGTCTAAACTGCCATTCATTGGGAGGAGAATTTTTAGTAGGATTAAAACTATGAATATTTAACCTACATTCTTTAATGGAGACAAAGTTACTTTTAAATTTATTTTCAACATTTTTTTCAATACTTTTCTCAATATTTTTCTCAATATTTTTCTCAAAAGTATTATTAGATGTTTTTGTAATATTTATTTGATTATTATTATCATAATCATAATTAGTTAACTCTTGAGTTAATAAAGAAATCATTTTATATAATAAAAAAGAAAAATTTTTAGAAAAATAATATATTAAAATTAATTAAAAAAATAATTGATAATATTATTTAAAAAAAGATATAAAGAAAAATGTCTATAGATGAAGAATGGAGTAATTTCTTAGATAATAATGAAGATATAAATATTACAAAACTAGAAAATACAATTAATAATAAAGATAGTAGTTTCATTCCTAAATGTTCTGACATATATATTTCCACAAAAACAAAAATAATATATCTAAATATAGATTCATTAGATATATATAATATATTTTGGAAAGTTAACATAGAAGATTATGATAAACAAATACAAGGAATAATAAAAAAACAAATAAAAATATCTTGTAACACGAAAGAAGAATTAGAAAAATTAGAACATTTAATAAAAGGTGAAATGTATTATGTATCAAAGATAATAAATCATGTGGATAATCCAAATGGTAGAATAAAATTCAAACATGTTAGAAAAATAAGTGTAGGATTATGTAAAAAAGATTTACTTTATACAAGAACAAAAGAAAAAAGTGCATTTTACAATTGTTTTGTAGTAACATTAAGAGTTCTTTATAAAGGAATATTTAAAGAGATTCATGTAAAAATATTTAACACTGGAAAATTAGAGATTCCAGGTATTCAAAATGATGAAATATTAAAAATTGTATTAAGTAATATAGTTTCAATTTTAGAGAAAATTTTGAATATAAAATTAGAAATATTACATAATAAAACAGAAAATGTATTAATAAATTCTAATTTTAATTGTGGATTTTACATAGATAGAGAGATATTATTTAATTTATTAAGATATAAATATCATATAAATGCTTCCTATGACCCATGTTCTTATCCAGGAATTCAGTGTGTATATTATTATGATTATTTGAACAAAGAAAGTATAAGTAATACATTTAATTTTGATAATAAAATAAAAAATGATACAAATATACAAAAAATTTCATATATGATATTTAGAACAGGTAGTATTTTAATTGTTGGCAAGTGTGGTGAAGATGTATTAAAGATTGTATATGAATATGTAAAAAATATATTAATTAGTGAATATAGGGAAATAATGACTAATATAATAGATACCAATGTAGAAAAAGTTGAAAAACAAAAAAGTAAATCAAGAAAGAAAATTATATATATTAAGTAATTTTAAATAATGAATTAAGTAATAGTTGTATATTTTCATATTTTTCTAATGTTTCTAATGAATCTCTAGTAATAGAAGAATAAATATCTATCTTTTTTTGAAATATTTTTTTAGATATGTATCTTTCTATAAAAATAATTATATTTTTATGAAATTCATCTAAATTAGAATTATTTAAGATATTATAATTTAGGTTAATGCAATTAATAAATACAGAAATATTTTCTAAATATGTAATTATATAAGGGTTAAGCTCCTCTTGTTTAGAATTTAAATCAGTAACAATAAAAATTTTTTTAATAATTTTTGATAAATTTAAAGTAATTAAATTAATTTCTTGTTCTAAAATATTTTCTTCATTTACTTGATTATTATATAAATTATAAATTTTATTACTAATTATACTAGATGAATTATTAATTATAGAAATCATAATATTAATAATATTGAGTTTAAATTTATTATTATCAGAAATAGTTGTTTGTATAGTATTATCAAATGTTAGAATAGTTTTTTTATAACTAAAGATAATAGCATCTTTTAATGTTAATTCAAATGAATTAGATTCAAATGAATTACTAATATTAATTTGATTAACAAATTCAACAAAATAAACATAACCTTTTTCACAAAGATTATATATATCACTGAGAGAATCTAAATAAATTAATGATATATTGAATATATTATTGATTAATAATAATCCTTTAACGTATAAATTTTTAAGAAAATTTATATCTTTATAAATGGAGATGTTTTTAAAAAAAAACTTATTATAATTATTAACAATATGTAAATATTTTGTTAAAATTTCAACAATTTTTTCACTTATAATCATTATAATATTATAAAAAATATAATATTATATAGTTTTTAAAAAAAATAATTAATTAATAATATACTAAATCACAAGCTTTATTATTATTAGTTACTCCATCCCAAGTAATATTACATTTTTTTGACCATTTATATTTTTCACATAAAATATCTTCATTTTGTAAACCACTTCCTAAAAATAAATTTACTGGGTAATTATTGCAATCTCCACCAGGAACATCACCCGTTCCCGTATTAATTGTAGATGTATTTATACATTCAACTTCATTATTTGCATTATAAGAAACATCCCAATAATCAGGACAATCAGATACAACAGGAGGATATGAATCTTCAAATAATGATTTAGCTAAAAATATACCTAAAATAATAAGTGAAATTATAAGAACAATTACAGATATAGTTATTACTGTTTTTTGAAATGCATTCATATTATATATTATAAAATATAATAATAAAATATTATTATATATTAAATTATAAAATGAACAATAATGCAAATGGAAGAGTTGATATTATGGGTCCCAATGTTTCTACTAAATTTTCTATGATGGACAAAATACCTTTAACTACAAAAACAGATTATACTAATGTATTAACTGGAACATTTGAAAGAACTCGTTTATCTGACGCATATTTCTCTCAAGATAATATACAAATTATTCAAAATGCATTAAGAAAAGGAGTTTATGATAAATCAAATCAAAAAATATTAATTGATCAACAACCACAAGATCAAATTGTTACAGTAATGAGAAGTATATTTTATCAACATTCAAAAAATTTGGATTATAATATTCCACAACAAATTCAAGAATTGAATAATTATGTAATTAATTTTTGTATAAATACTGTATTTAATGAAGCAGTCGCTTATTTAAAGTATAAAGAAGATTCAAGTAAAATGCATATACCTATGACTGCACCAATATATTCATCTAAAACAAATAAAACTTTAGAACAAAAACCATTTTTTTAGAAATGATAGTATTATCACCTCTACATAATTATAATCAAATATATTAAATATTTAATTATAATTATATTTATTACAATATGAATAATAATAATAATAATAATAATAATAATAATAATAATAATAATTTAGAAGATTATAGTGTAAAAAAAATTATATTATTAACAACTAATTATACTTTATTTTGTGCCAATAATTTATTAGAATATTTTAATAATTTAAATATAGAAACTTTGTTAATAGTTAATAATAAATTAGAAACATATATACTAAATTATTTAAATGAAAATAATAATTATTTATTTTTACTAGGTATAAATCATATAAAAAATATAGATGATTTAAATTTATCTATTAAATTTACAAAAAAAATTATAATATATCAAATTGAACAATTAAATCAAAATAATTTTGTTTATAATCAATTATCAAGTAATGTAATAAATATTATGAAAAAATGTTATGCATTATTTGATTATAGTAAAGTAAATATAAACTATTATCCAAAAGAGTTAATAGAAAATGTAAAATTATTAACTCCATTAATAAAATGTCATCATTTAATTAGTGAAAATAATGAAAATAGTGAAAATAGTGAAAATAGTGAAAATAGTGAAAATAGTGAAAATAGTGAAAATATTGAATTATTTTCAAAACTATTTGTTGCTAATATAATAAATAATGTAATTGAAAATTATGAAAAAAATATTACTATTTTATTTATAGGAACTTTAAATGAAAGAAGAAAAAAAATATTAGATGCTTTAAAATTATATAATTTGTCTAATAATCTTAATTATAAAATTCTAACAGTATCCAAAGTTTTTAACGATGAGTTAATAGAATTGATGAAAAAATCAAAAATAATTATTAATTTACATTATTTTAATAATGCAATACTAGAATTATTTAGAATTCATGATGTATTAAGTTATAATTGTAAAATATTAAGTGAAACACCAAATAATAATGAAGAAGATAAATTAATAGAAAAATATAGTAAAGTTATTAGCTTTTTCCCAGTAATCAATGATGATTTAGATAATATTAATAAAATGTATCAAAGTATAAATGAAAATTTAAAAAATAAAATTAATTATTTTGAGAGAAATAATTTTATTGATAAAATAAATAAAAAAAATAAAAAAAGTTTAGAATTATATTTTGATATAAATTCTTTATTTTATAATGAAATTTAATATATATAATAGTTATATCAAAATATAAATATATTTTGTAGCAAACTTTTCTTTAAAAATAGAATTATTTGTTGAATTATTTATAATTTCTTTTTTAAGTCATTCAATTCTTTTAACCACATTTGTTCTATACTTGTAGTTTTAACCTCATTAAGTAGCACTTCTTTATCTCCACATTCTTTTATCAATTTTTCTACATTTTCTTTAGAAACTGAGTCCATCGGCATCTTAATTAAATAATTATAACTTTTATCTTCCCCTAATTCAAATTTATTACTTTCCATAATTTCATTGATTTGTGTTTTAGATTTTTTACGTAAATCAATTTTATCATCTAAATTATATTGAATAAATTGCGCTTTAGAACTTAAGAATTTTAATTCATTGTCTAATTTAGAAATTAAATAATTTTTTCGTTTTTTATAAAATTCATAACGTATTTCATAATACTCATCAATAATTTCATAAATATTTTCATATTTTTTTAATTGCTCTTTAGCATTAAATAAATGCATATTAGTAGTGCTTTGACTAGTGTATAATTTTAAATATTTTTCAATACCTTCAATACCATTTTCATGTTTTTCATTTAATAATTTACTTAATATTTCCGGATAAAATGTTATTTCAAATTCGACATTAATATCTGTAGACATGTCACTAAAATCTTTAATATAATCATCTTTTGCTTTTGTTTTTGTTTTTGCATCTTTACTTACTTTATTATCACTTATAAGACTTTCTAAAAATTCTTTATAATCTTGTGTCCAAGTTCCAATTGGTAATTCAGTAATTTTGATCTTATCTTTAGCTATTATTTCATATACTCCTTTTATTATAAATTTTTTCTTAGTATCATCAACTGGATAAATTTTACCTTTGAAACCTCTATAATATGGCTCAATTGATATACTTTTTAAATCTAATTGTGTTTTATTTTTTAGTTTAGCTTCTAAATAACTAATTATTTGTAAAGGATTATGACACATAATATCAGTGCTAAAACCAGTTCCAATTCCTTTTGTTCCATTTACTAAAATCATTGGAATAATAGGCACATAATAAATTGGTTCAACAAATATACCATCATCGTCTAAATAATTTAATAATGCATCATCTATTTCTGGATATATCAAACGTGTTAAAGAATTTAACTGTGTAAAAATATATCTTTCTGATGCAGCATCTTTACCTCCTAGGAGTCTTGTGCCAAATTGGCCTTTTGGTGTAAATAAATTAATATTATTTGAACCAACATAATCTTGTGATAATCCAATAATTGCACCATTTAAACTAGCTTCACCATGATGATAACCTGAATGTTCTGATACATACCCACTAAATTGAGCTACTTTAATTTCAGAATTTAATTTTTTCTTAAAAGCAGAATAAAGAATTTTACGAAGGCTAATTTTAAGTCCATCACAAAGATTTGGAATAGAACGATCATTATCATATTTTGAAAAATGAATTAAATCATTATTAATAAATTCTTCAAAACTTACATCAGCCTTAGATGTATTTAAATATGTATTACGATCATAATTTTCAAGCCATAATTTACGATCATTTGCACGTTTTTTATTAAATACCATATCAATTGTTTCTTTACATGATTCTGAATTTACAAAATTTACTATTTTCTTTTTAGCAAAATATTCTTTAAATTCTTTACTAGTGCTAGTTCCTAAACCTTTATAATATTTAATTGACCATTTTGATACATCAATATCATCACGATCTTTCCATATTTCATATTCACCATTATTATAAAAATCTTTTATTTCTTTACCTTTACTTGCTTTTAAGATAGGTGTATTCATATAACCAATAAATTCTGGAATTTCAATTAGCGAATTCCATTCACTATCAATCATATTAATTCCAAGACCTTTAATATGACTTCCATCCAAATCTTGATCAGTCATAAATAATAATTTTCCATAACGAAGTTTACATTTTACCAATTCTTGGCTATAAACTTTTCCATGTTCTAATCCTAAAATTTGCTTAATTTCATTAATTTCTTTATTTTCACCAATTTTACTTATACTTTCACCACGTATATTTAGCATTTTACCTTTCATTGGATAAACACCAATTATATTTCTATCTTCACGTGAAAGACCTGAAATAATACCAGATTTTGCTGAATCTCCTTCACATAAAATTAAAATACAATCTTTTGATTTATTTGTTCCTGCATAATTCGCATCTACTAATTTTGGAATATTACGAATATTTTTTACTTTTGCACCATCTGTTTTTTTTAAAGATTTATTTTCTTTGACTTCAGTTAAATTACATGCAGTGCTCATAACACCCATTTTTGCCAATTTTTCAATAAATTTATCTGAAACTTCACATAATGAACCAAAATTACTTACTGCACTATTTAAATAATCTTTAGTTTGACTATCAAAAGTAGGATTTTCAATAGTGCAATTTACAAAAATCATTAATTGTTCTTTAATCGATGCTGGTTTAACATCTATATGTTTTTTCACTTTTATATAACCTGTTATTTTTCTAACAATCTGATTAGTAATATAATCTACATGTTTACCTCCTTTACACGTATAAATACCATTTACATAACTTATTTGTGTAAATTCCTCATTTGGCGCTATACAAACTACATATTCCCATCTGTCATTTGGTTGTTCATAAATTCTTTCAGTTTCACTTTTATTACCAATATATAAGTCAATGTAATTTAAGAAACTTTTTACTTCAACTTGTTGCGAGTTATATTTAACTTTTATAGATTTATCTGTTACAGCAGCAATATCATAAATTCTTCGCAACATAAGTGATTTAAAATTATCATCAAATCCTTGTATATTAAGTCTTTCAAAATCTGGTTTAAAACTAACACACGTGTATGGTTTGCTTTTGCATTTAGTAATTTTAGGTTTATCTATAATATTTAAATTATCATGAAATTCTTGTATATATTTTTGACCTGTTTTATGATCTACTGTTTCAATTTTTCCCCATTTGGACCAAATTAAAACTAATTTAAATCCAAAACCATTTTTTCCACCAACAATTTTTTTTTCACTTTTATCATAATTAGTAGAAGTTCTAAGATGTCCAAAAATTAATTCAGGTATCCATACTTTATATTCCGGATGAATAGAAACATCTATACCATTTCCATCATTATATAATGTTATAACACCATCATCTTCAATTGTGATACTTATATTTGTCACTGGATAATTTTTTTCTTCAGAATTTAAATCAATTAATTGTTGCATTCTAATCGTGTGATCCCTACAATTAACAATTCCTTCATCAAATAGTTTATATAATCCAGGAATATAGTTAAACGACTTTTCAATAATTTTTTTTTTCTTGCTATCATAAATATATGTATTAGTATTTATATTTTCAATAGAACCAATATAAGTATCAGGATTATCTAATACATGTTGTTTATCAGATTTTTTTTGATATTTCTTAGCAAGAACTTCATTTTTATCTTCCATATAAATATAATGTTATACTGATTTTATATTGATTTTTTATATCAATTTTAGTAAAAATAAAATTTTTATTTATAAATTAGATATTTTTAATAAACTATATTATTAATAATGAGTAATGATAATATTATTTGCTTTAATTTAATTAATACAATTGATATATCAAACAATTATTATATTTTTAACAATAATAATAATATTATTGGTAGTTATGGTAATAACTTTAAATATTATGGTTTATATGAAACTAGTGGAAAATTATATTCAATTATAAATATTCCAAAAACTCATCCAATTGGATTTTTTGATGCTTCAAATACAAATACTATTTCTGACATATCTAATTTAATACAATATGATGTATCATACCAACTACCAATTACAATTTATGTTTCAAAAGGTAGTGATTTAAGTTTTTCAAATAGTGATTATTATAGATTTTATGATGTTAGTTACAATCTACTTAATATTTCGACTTCATCACTAGATACAGGATTAACCAATAGTGGAGACAACTTTTATTTTATGAGATCGATGGAATACACTTTTATTGCTATTGATGATTTTTCTACTAATCATCCTTTTTCTTTAAGCGGAGATGCATTAAGTAAATTAGGTTATACTAATTTAAGTTTAAATAAAATTGATGACAGCTTTAATATAATAATACCTAATGACTCAAATAATACAAATAATAGAATTTTTTATACAGATGGCTCACAAAATGATTTAAGTAGAAATTTAAGTATTTTAGTTGATAATAGTAACATATCATATTATTATGGTGATATTAGTTTGTCCGTTAATGCAAGCTTTGAAACAGAATCATCAGGAATATCTATTAAATCTTTTCCATTAAATGGTATTCAACAGGTTACTAATACTAATATTTTTGTTTATGATAATGCATGTAATTATATAGTGAGTCAAATTACTGAATTAGCTAATATTTTATATAATGATAAAAAAGAATGTTTAAATATTGTTTCAGAGGCAAAATTAAATACTTCAACAAATGATATATCTTTTTATGAATTTAATTTAAATAATCATGCTACGAACATTGATACTGACAATGATTTTTTATCTAATTTAAACTATGGTCTTTATGATGGTAAATATACTATTTTTAATATAGATTCAAATTATCCATTTACAATAATAAATAATGATATTAGTAATGCTATAAAAATAGATGAAATAAATACAACAGGAATAATTTATAAATCTGATTCAAGAATAACTAGATTACAACAACCATTTAATAGTTATAATTATTATTATAACACTGTTAGAATTTTAATAGATAATTCTTCAGGAACATTAAAACAAAATAGTAATATACCTATACGTATTTTAAATTTAAATTCAAATACTAATTATGAACCATCTAATAATTTTTTTTATACTACAATTTGCCAAAATTCCGATAAAATTAATGGTATTGAATCTGGAGATTTATCATTTGTATTATTTAATCAAAAAGGTTTTCCTTTTGATAATAAAGATTTTAGTAATACAGATAATATATATTATTTAAATTTATATGAAAATTATACTGAACCTAATAGACCATATTCATTATTTGATAGATATGGTCATGATTTATCAAATTTAGTAACTTCAACCATTATAGACAAAGAAGATGAAATAAATTATGATTTATCCAATTTTATAATTACATATACAGCCATAGATTATGAAAACCTACGTGAAAATTTAACACGACTAGTAGAAATTAGAAGAGGACCATTTATAGAAGTAGTTAATAATGATAATATATTTTATAATTCAAATCCATTTACAAATACAATAGATGTTCCTATTAATACAACAAACTCTGATTATAATTTTTTTAATAATTTAGATGTATATGTGTTTGATAATAATAGACATAAAATACAATTGCCATTTGATATTACTCTATCTGGAGGTTTTTATCCAAAAAACAATAACTACAGTCAACACAATTTATCGTATATAAGTGAAAATAGTCAGAATATATTAAAAAATGAAACACTAGGTTTACCACAACATTATTTATCAAATAATTTAGACATTGATGGTGAAAAAAAAAATTTTCCAATAAAAGTAAGCACTACCCCAGGTGTAATAACAATAGAAAATATAGAAAATTATAACGTTGATAATATAAATGATGAAATATTAACTACTACTAAATTTATTGAGTTTAATAATGATAATAGTATAGAATTAACTAGTGATAGTATTCAGGATATATTTATAACTAGGATAGAAAATATAGATAATATTTTTAACATAATACATATAACTCAGGAAAAAAATGACACAGACGTGTCATATGTATTAAATACCACACTCACTATATCAGATTTTTCTTTTGATATTTTTATTAATTATACTATATACAAACAAAACAGTAATACAACAAATAATTTAAATATAAGTGGCACTTTTGAACCAATTGATTTTTTTAGTGAAGATTATATAAATACTAAATATATTGGTTATTATAAAATTATAGTAGAAGTAAAAGGTTTAAGTAATGAAGATTTTATATTTAATGATTTAAGTAATACATTAGATTTGAATAGTTTAATATTAGATTTTTCAAAAACATTTTTAGTAAATGTATATGATAATATTAATCCAGAATTAAATTTTGTAAATCAAAATGTAGTTAGTTATAATCCGTTATTATATAATTATCAACATTCTAGAGATTTTAGTTTTAATATTTTCACAGATATTTCTTTTTTTAAGAAGGGAGATGCATATTTGGAAAATACAAATATTCCATTATTAGAATTATCAGATAATTCAATATATGATGGTTCCTTATCATTTTTTATAGATACGTCAAGTAACATTACTAATAATGGTAACTTTATTGAAGTATCAAATCTAAGTATTTCAGCAGAAGCAATTATAGTATATACTGTAAGAGATTTATGTGGAAATTTAAGTAATGATGTAAGTTTAAATATAACATTTACAAATACACCATTATTAACTTTATCAGGTTCTCGTATAGAAATAATTAGTCTACATTCTATATTTTATGAACCGGGTTTAATAATAAAAGTTAAAGAAAATGGTAATGTCGAGGAAGAATTTTATAATCCTAGTTTATCAATAGCACCTAATTCAGAAAATATTACATCAAATTATATATCAAATGCTGTTCCAGGTTATGATATTTCATATGGAACAGATTTGGATACAACTACAGTTGGTGTATATGAATTAACTTATGAAGTAAACAAAACAGGTAATTCAGATGTAACAACATTTATTAAAAGATTTATTGAAGTAGTAGATATTTCTAAACCATTTTTTAAATTTCCAGATTTGCAAAATATACCTTATATAGATGGTTCAAATGATACAGACTTTCAGTCTCGAGTAAGTAACTTAATAGATAATAAATTTGATAATAGTTTTAATATAGATTTTAGTTTAACTGTATTTTCTACATTTGATGACTTAAGTTTTATAATTAATAAATTTGAAATAAGTGATAATTATTTTGAACTAACTGATTTAACTACTTTAATTACATTATCTATAAGTGGAGAAGGTGACATATCTTTCACTAAAACAGGTTTAAGTAATGTATTTTCTACAAATAATGGTTATTTAAATACTGATAATTGTTTTAATCGAGTAACAATTGGTTTAGATAAAGTAGAACCTTTAAGATTTAATTATAATGTTATTGATGCTTGTGATAACTCATTTAATATTACAAGAATAGTAAATATAGTAGATAAAAGTATTCCATCAATTGATTTTTCATTTAATTATACACTTGAAACAAATATAAGTTATGTATTATTTTCACCAGATTTTAAAGATTTTTCATATCAAGCATTAAGTAGCACAGGAAACAACAATTTATTAATTTCTGAATTAAGTTCAATTATTTTTGATTTTAGTTTAATAGATAATTATAAAATAGTAAATTCAAATTATCTAATTACCATATCAGGAATAAATTATAAAAAAGAAAATATTAAAACAATATTAGATATAAGTGATGATGTTTATATACGTAACTTATTTTCAAATGTAGATACATCATTAGTTATAATTTATGAAATTTCAGATAATCAATACAACTATTTTTCAATAAATAGGAATGTTGATATTATAAATACCGTTATACCAATAATTGAATCTAGTAGCAATAATATTTATATAGATTTTGGTGATAATGAATTTGATATTAAAAATCATTTTCAAATTAATCATCCAAGATTAGGTAATGATATTAGTGTCGATCTAAGTTATATTTTACCACCAAATATAAAATCATTAAGTGGAGAGTATGACCCTAGTGCAATAATTTATTCTGTAACTGGTGATATTTCATCAGTTCGTTATGATATAAGTTTTTATTCAGTAACTACAGATAATAATTTAATTTCAAATTATATAAATAAAACATTAATAATTACTAATAATGGTCCAATTTTTGATGAAATTTCCAGCGAAATTAACCATGATGCAGGTATATTTTTTAATGATGCATCATTTATTTTAGGTGTAAATGCTTATAGTGAATTTGATAATTTTTATTATAGAAATTATCATAGCGATATTTCATATTTATTTACTAATTTTAATGTAATCTATGATGAATCTTTCAATGTCAATAATCCAAAAGTTGGAATTTATAATATTACATATATAGCAGTAGATCAAAATAATCAATCTACAATTTTAAATAGAAAAATTATAGTTAAAGATAATAATAAACCTATAATAACTGTATCAAATAATAATTTATCTTTTGAGATATATGAACCAGTCATAATACCTAATATATTTTTTGAAGATAAAGATTCGGATTTATCAAATATTGATATTGAAATTAAAAAATTTTATGATAATAATCATATAAATACTTATAATGAAAGTATAGATTTGACATCTAGTAATACTAAAACATATAATTTAACTTCATTAGAATTATATTCAAATATTGAAAATCCAACACACGGCTTACATTATAAAATAACATATACAGCATATGATTCTCATGGCAATAGTAATAAAGAAATTGTTGTTATTGAGATAGTAGACAAAACAAAAGAAGTTTCAATTATGCCCATAATTTTAATAACTTATCAAAATAGTAAACATATTCTTGATTTAGATTCAAATTTTAATAATAACTTTTATAATTTAATTAATAATGATATAAATAATTTATCAAGTAAATTTAATGTATCAGATATACAATATGATGCAATTAATAAAACGATTACATACGAAGGTAAAAGAAGAGAAATTTTTGAATTACTTGATTTTAGTATGAATTTGCAAAATAGGGATGACAACAACTTTGAATATACTATTGTACCTAATATAGTAAGTTCAGAAATAGGAAATTATACAGTAATATTTCAATGTTTCAATAAAAACGATTTTACTTCATTTACAGAAGTTATAAATTTCAATCTCATAGACTCAAGTCCACCTGACATATCTTTTATTTTATCATCAAATTTTGTAAATATATATGATATCAACCTTCCATTAATATCACAAAATACATATCAAACATTAAAAACAAATTCAACATATTTATATAGCAAAAATTTATCAAATTATCATTATTTTACATTTGATGTTTGTGGTAATGTAATGTTTTCAATTCCAGGTATATATATATTTGATGAAATAGTTGGAAGCACCCGATCTCTTTCTAATGAAACAATAGAAAAATATAATAATAAATTATCCTTACAGGTAAGTTATTCACATATTTTAAGTAATGGTAACTTAGAAGATGTTTCAAAAGAATATCTACTATTAAATCGTGGTAGGTATATTCAAAATTATAGAGTATTTGATATGGTAGATAATTTTTCAGATATATCACGAATTATAAATGTTATTGATTTTGACCCTTTTATATATTTAAATTATACTAATGATGAGAAATTTAATTTATTTTTAAAAACTTATCATCAACAATATACGGTATACAAAGATCCATTAGGTAAAATATATGATTATAGCGGTGGAGAATTACCACAATATGAAATAAAGATAGCCCAAGAATTGCCTGAACATAAATTAGGAACACATACAGTAAAATATGAGGCAAATATATCTAATATTTTAATCGAGGCAGAGAGACAAGTCCAAGTCGTAAATATTACTTGTTTACCAAAAATAACAAATGGATTGTATAATTTACAAAGAGAAGAAAATTATAAATACGGTTTATATAATCAAAATTATATTATTAATATATCAGGAGAATCAAATGCAATAAGAGTATTTGGATATAATTATGATTTTAATTATAATCTAGATATTAGTGATTTAATAAGTATATCTGGAGAGAATACTATCCAGTATCATGGTAATGAATATTATTGGGGTAAACTTGAATTATCAGTGAATGGTAATTTTAATAGAGCAAGTATAGAATATTTAGATAGTAATAAAAATGTAATAATATTACAAGATATTTTTTTATATACTGAAGAATGCAACAAATTTTCAATTAATGACTTATTTAATGAATCATTACCTACTAATACATTTAATGTAGATGTATCAGGATATAACAATAATTATTTCCCATATCAATTTTTTACATTAACAAGCGATTATATAAGAGATTTATCAAGAGCCAATTTGTATCTAGCAATGGGAAAATATACATTTAGGCAAAATACACAAAAAAATTTTTATAACAGAATTAAATTCTCATTAACTCCTGATGGAACTCATAATGGGGGAAAAGAATATACAAAAGGTATAAAAGAATATGGTTTACCGGGATTAAATGGAGCTTATAGTGAAATACTAATATCTGTTACTACCCCATCACCATTATATTATTATTCAGAAAATTTTCCAAATATGGG
>Ga0163111_10001185_pt1 | contig 15939 bp, 17 predicted proteins | sample CRUFie1St18metaG_FD_109645 | JGI IMG/M metagenome (GOLD analysis project Ga0163111, IMG submission 109645) | Marine microbial communities from the Costa Rica Dome - CRUD Field 142mm St18 metaG | ecosystem: Environmental > Aquatic > Marine > Oceanic > Photic zone | place: Costa Rica: the Eastern...
ATTAAAGGGGAAGTGTTTTGAAGACATTGATCAGATCAAGAAGATCATTGAAGAGGCGGTAAAGGACATAGAAATAAGGCCACAGAAAGTGATGAAATGGACGGCATGGAACTGGATTGTTAATCACAATTCAACCTAAGAACTGGTATTATATACCTCAAAGACAAATCTCAGAGAAGATGAAAGCAAAAACAGAAAAACGAGACCTAATAATCCTCATATACATTATCTGCGAATTAAAAAAGGACAGGCTCTCAAGAACCTGCCCTCTTTCATTAAATGAACTCTCCCCTACTCTTCCTTCAATCCCTTCTCCAATACTTCTCTAATTGCCTGCAAGCCTTCTGTAAACGTAGCCATTTGTGCAATTACTTGAGCCATTCGATCTGAGCCCAATCCGCGAAGTGCTTGATTCTTTTTGAAGGTATCTTTAATCTCTTCCCATCGTGCAGCCAACGCCACGTCTAACCACCCCACAAGCTCCTTAAATTTCAACAAGTTTGCTTCTGCTCCCTTAGTCAAAGTCTGAGACTCATTTTCATAATGAGAAAGTATCAACTGCGTTAATTCTTCGTCATTCATAATCGGCACAACCTTCTCCACAAGTTTGTTCATATTCCGATAAGATCCTTGCAGTTGGAAAGCGGGTTCTGTCCGATAATCATCCTCTTGTCCAGCCGAACGAATATATTCTTGGTTCACCTTTAAGATGATATCTCGTATCACCAACAACTTCTCTAGCACTGAAACATATTCGTTCAAGTCTTCTGTCGAAAAGTTCGATTCAAACTGAAGCCCTTCTTGATTACCTGTCTCAGCCAAACGAATCACGGAAAGAATGTCCTTTCTCGGATGCGTGGCAAGCTTTGCAAGAATTGCATTAGAGGTCAAAGCATTCTCGACATAGCTCAACTTAAATGCGAAGTCTGACCCACCAATAATGTCACCCAGATTATATGTATCTGCACGGTTCGCCAACATATCAGGAATACGAAACTTCTCCCCACTCTCCGTATAAGGATTTCCAGCCATGACAACTGCGACCTTACGTCCTCGTAAATCGTACGTACGCGTCTGCCCTTTATACACCCCTTCAATCTTTCGTTGCCCATCACAAAGAGAAATGAACTTTTGTAAGAACTCAGGATTACAATGCTGGATATCATCCAAATAGATCATCACATTATCTCCCATCTCCAATGCTAAATTCAATTTCTTCAACTCCTCCCGTGCTGCCGCATTAGGAGCCTCAACAGGGTCAAGAGAAGTAACTTGATGGCCAATTGCAGGACCATTTATTTTCATAAAGATAATTCCTAAGCGATTGGCAATGTACTCCATAAGAGTTGTCTTACCATAACCAGGAGGGGAAATTAACAGCAACATACCCATTCGATCAGTACGTTTATTCTCCCCAACTACCCCAATCTGCTTCGCTAAGTTGTCTCCAATCAAAGGCAAATATACTTGGTCAATCAATTGATTTCGAACGAACGAACTCAGAACACGGGGCTTAAATTCATCCAAACGAAGTTCTTTACGAAAAGTATCAGCCAATGACTTCTTCAACTCAGTATAATGCTCAAACATTGGCACAACCTCTCTATCATAAAGCCCCAATCGCCGAATGAAATCCGTATAGTCTAACACATACTCGCCTTGTTGAATTACCCCATGATCCCCAGTCATTCCTTCTAGCGTGATACGGGTATGAATAGTCTTTACTTTATTTGGCTTATACTCCCCTCTAAATATCAATGCACTAGTCTCCCACACAACTCCATCCTTAACCGTTTCAGCATTACGCTCAACAAACGCTCGTAACCAATTGAATATCAATTGAAACTGGTTCTCTGGATTACCCTTTAAGTTCGCAACTGAAGCCTGAAAACGATCGTAAAATTTCTGTCGTTTCAAAAACTGCAAGAAATTCTTATACAAGTCCGCAGCATCTCCACTTACCGTAAAGGAATCGTCATAGGCCAATTCATAAAATAGATATCGAGCAGCCTCAGAAGCCCAACCTATATCAAATAAACTAGACATACGAACAAACGCCTCTAGTTTTTCTCGAATATCATCAATCAAAGTATCAAACTCATGCGTCTCGGGAAAGAGCTGCAAAATAACCCCCGCTCCCTTCAATCGATGATTTAACAATTGTTTCTCTTCCTCTGATGCAAACCCATGCCAATAAGTAGATGCCAAAGCACGTGCTTCAGGAGTATACCGAAGTAAACCAATACTCTGGTGTAAATGAACCAATTCCTTTAGGATCAGACTACTATCATGATCATGAACTCCTTTGATATAGCCTTCATTATAGCGGCTAGCCATAAACTTCTGGATAAACTCCAGAACCTGCTCTATGCTATAATCATAAAACTCTACCATCGATACAGAATCGCCCGATTCTAGTTCTTTCAGAATCCGATAAGCCAAATACTCGGCTCTATACACAACTGAATTCTCCGAAATGAGGCTCTGATTCCACACAGGCTTTGTAGCCATAAAATCCTCATTCTCAATTTTCTCAAAGAAATTGGTTCCCGTCAAATGATAGTACATCTCATCCCCTTTCGGAACAATCGTCAAGTCTAACGCCTGCACATTCACAGAGAAATGATGGCGCCCAAACTTAATGACATTTGCCCCTCCTACAAACAGTTCATTCCGATCTTTCAACTGTCTAATAGCATCCTCTTGCACCACCTTCATCTGACTCTGAATGTCATCAGCCTTCACGCTATCATTTAAGTCAATCAACTGACTTACAATATCACGTAGCTTATCAATCATCAAATCGGATGCAAAATAGGAGTTAATCTCATTAACCTCTTTAAAGCTTTTTACCCGATTTCGAATACCTTTTAGGATACGCTCTGCCGCCGAACTAAGGGCTGCCGCCCGACGATTTCGAGCCTCCACCAAACCTAATTTACGAGACTCAAAGGCATTATAAATTTCCTCTCGCTTTTCGGAAACTTGCTCGATAAACTCTTCAAATTCTGTAAACTTCCCTTCTAATTCCTCCAACTGAACCATCAAACGAGTCAAATATTCCTCACAACGCTCGGGAGTATCACATAAGTCAAGGTAATTAATGACAGCCTGATTCACCAACTTAATCTGAGCATTAAATTCGGCTCGTGCCTCAGAACTCTGTAATTCTTTCCGCCGACGTTTAAGCGTAGACCGCAATTGATTAATCGTTGCGTAAATCGAAGAGATATTATCAATAATACGGGTCGTTTGGGTAGCGTCTTCTATTTTCAGATTTCCTACCACTTCAATCAGCAGTTCTAATTCCTTTGCAATCCCATCAATTGCCTCTCCAACACGATTAGCTCGCATGACTGAATCTACTCCCTCAACCTCTGTTCGCTGCTCCTTTACAGATGCATGATAAGGTGCTAATGCCTCTTCATCCAACAGAAACCTCACACATTGCTCAGAAAGCTCATCCATCTTCTTCCCAACCTCTATCTCTAAATCAGAGACTATTTCTAAATCCACATAACGGAGCTCCTTCAAAGAAATGGTTTCCCCCCGTAAGCTTCTTAAATCTGCTAGATAATGAACAAACTCATCAACTGAGCGAGGCTTACGACTCCGAATCTCATACAATAAATTTGTTACTTTCTCCCGAACAAACTCAAGTTGCTTATTCGTATTCTCCTTAATACGTCTGACCTTCTCAAACTCATCTATCGCAGCTTCCGCAGTTTCTCGTATAGCCTTCAGCGGATCATATAACTGAAAGCACTCCTTATGATTCAGCCAATAGTAGGTATCTAAAATATCCCCCGCCTTTTTAACCAAATCTACATACAAATCAGTATAAGACTCATCATTCTTCCCCAATATGGTCAAAAGCTCATTACATTCTGCCATACCTCTCACCAAGGTCTTATTCCCAACCTTATGCAAATAAGTATCACTATGCTCTTCTGGTAAATACTCATCCTCAGTATAAGGAGTTTGCCATATCTCAATACGATGTGACTTACTATCTTCCTCTTCTGCCTTAAAGTAGCACAACTCGCCATCCGAAAAAATGGAATAACCATTACATACAACGACCCCTTCGACCTTCTGATCCACCAAATTATAAGGCATCAATACATAGATCCCTGAAATTTGGTTATAGAAAACATATAAGAAGTCTTCACCATTAGGAGATAACAGTCGTTTCTCGAAATGCATCTCCCCCATCTTATTATCAAAAATCTTATACTCTCCCGTTTTCAGGTAATAACCATCTGAAAAGATAAGACCATGATCATCGGGCAATAATACACAAGAGTTCTCCAAAGAATCAATCCGTAAAGCTTCTTGAATCTTCTCGTTGAATACAATATAACGAAAGTCTCTCTCTTGATAAGGGCGTATTTTCAAGACAATAATATTCCCCAAATCCGCAAAATAGATCTCCGCATCATCCAACTTTTGATTCTTATGCTCCACTTCCTCTGAGTAAATACCTCTACCTACAGAAGTATTATCCTCCACCTTTATCGTCAAATCCCCCCCTATCGTCTCAACAAAAACACGATCTTTAATGGAAATATGGGGATGAAGCCCTCGGCGGTGCATATCTCTATTTGTACGCTCCCACTTAAATTCATGTTGCTCAGGAAATCGAAACTCATGATCAAACCGATTCCCTAAATACTCAATCTCGTTCTCTCGAATACGCCATTTAAAAGTCTTAATGTCAGAAACATTAGTACTAATCTGAAAGACCATAAATAAATGAGGTCCAATTACTGCAAACTTAGCAAAAACAGTATTCTTATAGTACCGATATAAGTTATGCAAATCTTCCTCAAAACGTTTATTCCCCCAGATACTCTGATAGAAAGAGTCTTCTTCAGGCAATAAATGAAAAGAATGATCACTCTTCTCAAATCGATAGACACTAAACACATCTGAGACCTGCAACTCCGTACGTAATCCCAAATGAACATTATAGCCGAATAAGAAACAGTCCCCTACTGGCACCATATCACGGGGAACACACTTATTAGTCGTCGTTACCAAAGCATTCGCAATCAACTGCGTGTCAATCGCTCCAAATATCTCTTTTCGTGATGCATTTAGCTTCTTTATACGCTCATGTAAAGATTGTCCATGGTTTTGAAGACGCGAGCGAATAATCTCATACGTCCCCCCTTCTAATTTTATATCGTTGGTATGTTTTTCCTCTTTCATCATGAGATTCAAATTCCTTAAAGCTTCGTCAATGTCTCTAATTCTTTCAAACGCTTCTTTATCTCTTCAACTACATCCATTTGTCGTTTGTCACGGAGATAAGCCAACTCAAAAAACCTCCCCTTTCCATAATCTATCAATATCGTCCCAAACGCTGGACACCAATAACGAATATAATCCGTAATCTCCTTCTCCTCTTCTTCATGCCCAACATCTTCATGCCCCTCTTCTTCTCCATGACGCTCTCGCCCTATCAATTGAAAAATCTCATACTCTGTCCCACCTACCTCCATTCTAAATTTCCCCTTTAACAATAAATGCGCAACATCTTCTTCCTTAACCCAAGCAGAATCCTCTCCAACTACCTCCACCACATAATCCACAATCTCCTGATCATTAATCGTATCATTAGGATTTAGCAAAAACTCTGATACATAATACTCATCTGTCTGCGTCTGCGGGTTCTGAAACAAATTATACACCTCGAAATCATGATAGCCCTCCTCTAAATCACTCAACAAAACTCGATGCTGCTGATTTACAAGAACGGTTCCTTTATCCAAGAAATGATAGATATGAGTCGGATGTTCTAAGGATCCCAACTGCAAAGCCAAACGAACCCGAGGATCAATAAAGTCTTCACTTGTTTCCTGATTTGTTTTTTGGCAAGCCAAAAACATCCCTATACACAGAATAAATGTGAGCAAAAGGCAGAATCGGCACATAATAAAAAGGGAAATTAAAAGGGATAGATGAATGAAACATAAACCCTACCATCATCCATCTACCCCCAAATGAAATCTATTACTTGATACCTAAAATCGAAGCGGCTTTATCTGCAATGCCCAAGGACTTTGCTGTACTCAATAATTGCTGAAGCAATCCCTTATCCCCCTCATTACTAGGCTCATTCATCAACTTAGCCAATAACGCAGAAATAGTCATATTCTTAACCGACTCGGAGGTGATGCCCGTCTTCTTGACCAAACCTTGCAATCGATCCAATAGATTCTCATCATTTGTATTAAGCAAGTTCTCTTTTACATCTTGTAAATTCTTGCTATTACTCATCAATCGATCAAATGCCTTTCCATTCGTAACGGATTGGATAATACGATCAAAGAACGTCTGATCTCCCCCCACAATATCAATATTCGCCGATTTCAATGCTTCTGCAAGCACCAAAGCTTGCGCTTCTGCAATATCCTTTTGGATACGAATCTGAGCCAACTCAATCTTAGTCTCTTGATCCAACTTCAATTTGAACTCTTCATGATCACGGCCCACTCCATCCAGCTTCTTCATTGCTTCCGCTTTTTGCTCAATTCCCTTGGCTTCCGCAATCGCTTTTCTCTCAATAATCTCTGCCTCTGTCAAACCTAACTTTTGCTTTGCAATCGCTTCTGCTTCCATAGAGCGAGCTTCTGCCAATGCTTTCTCTTCCAATACCTTCGCTTCTGCTAAGCCTTTCTTCTCCAAAACCTGAGTTTCGGCCAAACCCTTCTCAATAGACAACTTTGCAGAAACCAATCCCAACTTCTCATTTGCAGATGCTTCAGCCTCCCCTTTCATCTCAATACCTTTAGCTTCAGCCTCTGCTTTTTGCTCCAAAATAGATGCCTCTACACTACCTTCCTTCTCTTTTGCCCTTGCCTTCGCTTCCATAATTTGAGCCTCTGCCAGCCCTAGAGCTGCATGCTCTGTCGCAATTGCATCTGCCATTATCTTCTTAGCTTCTGCTTCCTTATCTACCGCAGTACGCTCCGCATCAGCCTCTATCAATCTCTTTTGAGCAATCATCTCAGCCGCCTTTTTATCTGCTTCCGCCGACTTGATCTTCTGTACCAAGTCCTCTTCTGCAATCATCTCAGCATGAATAATCGTCACTGACTTCTCTCGCTCTGCTTGTGCCTTAGCTTTTGTATCCTTAATCTTCTCCTCTTCCTCTACTACTTCTCGCTCAACTGCCACACGTGCCCGAATCACATCTTGGATATTACGCTTCTCTTCTTCAATCGCTTTCTCCTTTGCAATTCTAGCAAGCTCTACAATTCGCTCCCGCTCTGTCACTTGAAGCTCTCGCTCTTGCTCTACCAATTCTACCTGAACAGCATCCGAACGTTCTTTATTTCGCTGTGCCGCAAGAATATCCCGCTCCTTATTTTGCTCTTCAACTGCAAGCGCTTTCTCTTTCGCTAAACGAGCCTTCTCAGCTTTCTCTTCTTGTTGCTCTTGAATCTCCTTAATCTCTGCCTCTTGTCTAGCCTGAACTTCTTCAATTTGACGCTTTTGCAACGCCTTACGCTCTAACAATTGTCGGTTCAATTCAAGTATAGCTTCTTCAGCATCTACATCTTGACGTCTGATTTCCTTTTCTTTCTCCCGCTGAATCTTATTCGCTAAAGTGATCTGCTTCGCAGTTAATTCACGGATACGCTTGATACCCTCAGCATCCAAAATGTTATCTTCTTCTAGATCTTTAATACTTGTCTGCTCCAAATAGTCAATAGCACAGTCATCCAACGCATATCCATTCAAATCTTCTCCAATGATCTTTAAAATCTCTGCCTTAAAGGCTGTTCGAGAAGTATACAACTGCTGGAAATCAAATCCTTTACCTGCCGTTTTCAATGCCTCCGAAAACTTCGCCTCAAACAATTGATTCAATTGATCGTGATCTGATGCACGCTTACAACCAATCGCCTGTGCTACTGTCGCAATATCTTCCTCTGTCGGATTCACACGAACGAAAAATACTACCGTAATATCTGCTCGTAAATTATCCTTACAAACCAATCCATCTGTTCCTTTTCGAGTAATCGTAATACGCTTCAACGATATATCCATATACTCGGCACGATGCACAACAGGAATCACAACCATCCCACTTAAACTTACCTTCGTGTTTCCTCCTCCTGTTCTTACTAGAGCTTCTCCTTGAGATACTTTCTTATAGAAAGTGTTAATAAATACGCCAATACATACCAATAATACCAGTACGCCGACAATAATCGAAATGGCCAATTGCGCAACAAAACTTTCTAACAATATCATAATGTAATCTTCTTGATGTTAGCTAATCGGTCTTACCTTAAATTGATCTTTATTTTCATAATACTTTTCCAATACAACACGTACACCTCTTGAATAAGGAATAGTTGAGGAAGTCGTAAAATCAGCAAGCAATCTATGATTTATACCCAATACCTCCAATTCAACCAATCCACTATATCGATCTTCTACATAAACTATTTTCGCTTCCATACCCAACAAATTCTCTTTCGGAACAACAATAAAACGCTCTCCCTTCAAATACCGAATCGATGTTAATTGAATATGGTCAAATGCACAATCATCTAGTACAAATCCATTCAAATCATGTCCAATATGATTCAATACCTCATCTCGAAAGGAGCCAAGATTCGAACGTAAATCCTCCCAATCATAATGAGATCCCACAATTCGAATCGCCCCAATAAATAGCCGTTCAAAGAAACCCTTAACAAAAGCAGCATCATTCGCATCATCTACCCCTAAGGTCTCAACAACTCTCTTCACATCTTCTTTCGTCCGATTAATACGAACGAGAAATACCCCACTAATATCTACAAGTTTCCCATCTCGCAACCGTAAAGCGGTCTCTTTCTCTAGCCGAATATCAAGCGTATGTGCCTTTAATGAAACGCGACTCACAGTGTGAACAAAAGGAAGCACAACTGTATGAGAGAACCTGATGCGCAAAGGTTGCTTAGGAACTCCTATAACCAATGCCTCTTCTGCTTTTACCTTGTTCAAAGAACGGCCTATAGTAAACACTATAATTCCTGATAACAATACAACGACTAAAACAAGTAATAGAGCAATCTCAGGCATTATATTTCAATATCTTCCGTCGGATCAACATAATAAATACCTCGCTCCTTATCATAATGGACAATCAATGCCTTACTTCCTACCTCTAATGTTACCCCCTCATCTACTGCCAAAGCTTTCAATCGTAAAGATCCACCTGCCCACAACTCTATCTGACCCAAATTGGTTGAGCTTATTGGCAATACCACTTTCGCAACTTTACCGACCAAATCACTGGAAGTTGTAGCTTCTGAATTCAAATTCTTGAAAACACCCACCAAAGGAGTAGTCGCAATCTTTGTCAATACCAAACCAATCAGTAAATTCGGCAAAACCCAAATCAGTGCATAAAAAGGATTCATCCCTCCAATAAAGTGATTCCATAGCAACGAACCAGCCCATAAACTCATCCCCAATACACTCATAAAGATCATAAAAGGCAGCTTACCCAAATTGAAATATGATAAAAACTTCAAGACACCAAAACCACCACTCTTACCTGCCTTTACGCCATCTCCTTCCACATCTGCATCAACGTCTGCGTCAACATCTGCATCTACATCTAGATCCGCATCCACATCAACGTCCACGTCTACATCCACATCTACATCGACGTCTATATCCAAATCGGCATCAACGTCCACATCCACATCCATAAAATCTAGATCCAACGCCCCAATCAAAACCGACATCCAATACACCCCTACTATCATCAATAGAACTGTATATGGGAGGTTTAATAAGGCAAATGCTTCTCTTATTAGTTCCATAGTGAGGGGAAATTATTCATTTTTCTTATTACTTAACACACTTAATACCATCTAGTAAATTATCCGTACAAGATAATCATTTACCATTTGCTGATCGCCAATTTTAAATAATTATTTTCCAATATTTCTTACACTAGGCTCTACCAAAACCTAATGATAGAGTCGGGCTAATTATGTAACGCATATTTGTCGAATCAGGTAATCTTACTTTTTTATGATTTTTCTCTAGGTTATAGAAAATGTTTAATGTTATTCTCATCTTTTTGCTTTATCAGTCTCACAACAAATAAAAGTGTTACACTTTTTTATAAGTTTTTTTATTTTTTCGCCAAACAACACAAAAACACCCCCATAAAGCAAAGAATAAGCACCCAAATACGAAAACAATTCACTGCTAGCCAGCACATTATCACAAAAATCCTCTCCCCATCGAACCAAGGATAAGTCAAACAAGAGATATTACGAAATCCGAGGTAACCTTTCATTTGCTCAAGGTATTATTAAGAGTAAGCTACTTCTATAGCTCCAATACAGATTTAATATATACAATCGTCTGATGACGATATAAGAAACGATTGCCCCAAACCTAACCAAAAACAACGCATTATGGACAAACTAACTGGTTTTGACATTGTAGCAGCTTTCTCCGAAAACACAATCAACGGACAATTAGTCCTCCTCACCAACCAAAAGAAAATTCATCCCCCAGAAAAACCCATCGAAATGAGAGGCTTTTTCTCCGCAACACTAGATATCAAAAAAATAGGATATCCGCAGGTGATATTCAACCCAGAAAATCCCAGTTACAAAGACCTTATCCTAGTCTTAGAGTTCAAAAAGGGAACCTTCACCGCAGGCTCATATACATGTAGTATCAATGGCTGGAAATTCGCCTTCCAAACCAACATGAGCCTAGCAGACATCCCTTTCTCGCATATCTCCGAAAATCCCCATACAACAAAGGAAGCAGCCAAAAGTATACAACAAAAAGCCCAATCACTCATTGGAAAAAAAGTAGTAGACATAGACAAAATATTTGATATCCAATATCTATTCATGAATTTCGAAGATGCAAATCTTGCCCAATACAATAAAAAACATTCTTCCTTCCACTTCAAAGACCTCAAGGATACCTCTACTGGCAAAATAATCACAGACCAGTCAGTAAAAGAGAGTATGAAAACCCAATTCGCTTCCCTCCTTACACAATGGCTCGACACAAAAAAGGGAAGCAAAAATCCATGGATTCTAGGCTATGCCCTAAATCCCAAATCAAAAATAGACGTACCCGAATCAGACCTTCCAACTTTCTATCCAACAAATGCAACCTTCTCAACCTTCCCAGCAAACAAAGGCCTCGGTACATTAAACTGGCTATTTGTAACCAATAGCAAAGGCAAACTCCCCACAGACAAAAGAGCAGGTATCTTCGAAAAACCTTGGCTAACGGATAACAAAACCCAAGGAATCATGGCACTCGACCGACAACTCGTCGTTCGCAAGCACATGCTATCTCCCCTAGCAGATTCCTTTAACCTAACAGTAAAAGACTTCAAAGACCATGGCACATATTTCGAAATCAAAAATGCAGCTGTCGAACACCTAAAGGACAGAGGCGACAAAGAATACTCCAAACTAAACGGAGGGAAAGTATCAATGAAGGTACAGCACAAAGCAGGAGGAAATGAAGTAACGGTAGATTACACATACATCAAGTCACAAGAGGTAAAACTAGGAGCCTTAGAATTAGCCAAATATACCCTCACGGCAACCTGGTCCATGACCTTCTTCTTCAGAATCGATGCGCACGGAAAGATCTCAACAACCCATAAAGTATCAGAAATACAAAAGTCAGTTGATGCAAAAAAAGAATGGTGGCAATACCTCCTTGATTTCTTACCAGGAGTATCTATAGCAGAAATGGCAATTACAATAGGAACCCTCAACCAATTCCCTAACGTAGACCAAGGCGTATGGAATGTAGCTGATAATAAGCTAACCCTAATCCTACCAGGCGGTGAAATCTTCGCATTCAAAGATGCAAAATTCGACAAGGAAGGTAACCTCCTTACAACTTTAGCATACAGTTCATAACCTATAACTCATTCAAAAACAAAAAAATGGCAATCCCTCAAGGAAGCAAACTAAAAGTCACCAAATTCAAGGCGAATACGAAAAACAAAGCCCTGAATACAGACAAAGTAACCATATATGCAGGTGCAGAACTCATGGAAGACCATATAGCAGGTCTCCCTCTAAGCGCAGAACACCCATTCCAAGTAGCACAAGACAGCGATGGAAATCCCCTCATCGTATCAATTGGAACACAAAACCAACTATACATCTTATACAGAGATCCCAACAACAGATCAGGATGGAGCCAAGCCCACATATCAAAAAGGTTCGAGGAACAACAAATACATGCCTTTAACCTCGCCCAAGACCCCGAAAGTGGAAGTCTCTTTTTCACAATAGCGGTCTCAAATCCCAAAAACGAAAAGATAAGCGACCTATACATAACCAATCTCCTCTCCAACAAAGTAGGAGCAATTGATTGGCAAAAGTTCCATCACCAATGGATACACAGAGCCAATGACACAAAAAACAAAGATTGGAAGGTAAACAAAATTCAGCTCCTAACGCCTTACGAAGTCGATGACGACCTTCCCCAAGTCTTAATCACTACAGAAGCTCCTGACCAAAAGAAAGCCTCCTATTTCATCATCAATACAGATACAGAGGAGAAGAATAATTTGTGGGATGAATTCGCACCCGATGCAGACGATACAAAAGCAATTGCCTCAGTATTCGGACGAATATCCGATGTAGGAAACAGTGGGCTATACCTAGCATATTCGAACAATGGAAAACCCTTCCTCGAATTCAAACCCTTCCCTATCCTACTCCCAAATGGAAACCATGCAAACCTACCCATACGCGAATTACAAGCCCCCGAAGGCATCAAAACCCTCGCAATTGGCGCAGGAGATGGAGACACAACCGAACTATTCGTAGGAGGCGACGGCCTATTTGTCTTCTCTCCTGATAACCAAGCCAAAAACGCAGAAGCACAAGAAATAGGCAAAGGCGTATTCACAACCATCGATGAAATAATGGTACGCCAAGACGAATCAGGCACAGCCCTATGGGCACTTGACCGAACCCAAAAACTCTTTTACACCTTCCGAAAAGCAGGCAGTCAAGATTGGTCAATGCCAATCCCCCTACACCAAGGAATCGGGCAAATAGGCGCATTCGTAGGAGCAACCAGAAACCAACAGCGAAATACCAACCAACTATATGTCCTCGACAACCAAAGCCACCTTATATATATGTGGCAAGATCCCCAATCCACCATATGGAACGAGAAAAAAATCCCACTCAGTTCCACCAAACACCATATATCCGTCCATAGTTACGCAGTTACATTCTGCCTCTTAGACCAAAGAAACCGCCCTTTCAATCCAAATGACATCCCCCTCTCAATCTCGGCCTCCGAGTGGACATATATAACAATCAATGGAGAGTCTCATATCCTCGACCAAACGCCTACAGAAGGATTTAAGTTAAACCTCCAAGGAAAACTCCATTTCACCGTACACGCAACAACTTCACACGCCCCTGAATTCACCATCCATAGCGATGTCCTCGAATCCCGCGTTCACATAGATCCCTCTGGACATATACACAACCAACTAGCCAATATGTCTAAGCACGATTGGCTACATACCTCCTTTACCCAAGGCAAGCATAAAAGTGCCAAAGTCCTCAAAGGAGACAAACGAGATGAACACGCTAATACCCTAGCAGCTTCTCTCTCCCAACTTCATAGTATCGGGAACAATAGCAGAACCAAAAGACTGCAAAAACAATATGGCTCAACCGTAAACATTACGCCTATATCATCCAATGTCTTCCTCACAAAGGACGGAAAACACAAACGAACCGTCCAAAACGATACACCTGCGGTAACCTCTTTCGGAATGCACTTTGGCAATGAGCACCCGACTTACCACCATGGCGAGGAAGGAGAATCGGCTCTTCTCGACAAACTCGATATCCAACCCCGAGCCCTCCATATTGCCATAAAAAAACAAAACAATGCCCCGCAAGAAAGAGGCATTTGGGATGGAATAGACAAAGCACACAAAGTCGTAGGAGGCGATCTTATACATTCCCTCCTAAAAGGACTCAAAAAAGCCCTTGGCTTCATCGCAAAATTCGTAGAAGGGGCATGGCATTTCTTCGTCAAAGTCGGCACAACAATATTCCACTTCGTCCTCGAATCAATAGCCCTCGTCCGTAAGGTCGTATCATGGGTACTAAAGGAAGTCGCTGACGTATTCCTCTACGGACTCCTATCCCTATTCGGATGGATCATGGACTGGGATGAAATCCGCAAAACGCAAGCGGTCGTCATGAACTTCGTAAACCAAACTTTCAATTGGGGTGAAGCCAAACTCGACAAATTGGCGCATACAGTTCACGATGACTTCGAAAAGGCAAAGGATTTTATCCGAAAACTAATGCCTGATGCCACTGCAGGACAACACCCCCAACAAACAGATGATAAGGCACAAAGCAATTCCAAAATAGCCAATATCCTTGAGTTCTTCATCGGAAACCCTGTATCCAATTGGATCCTACAAAAAATTGAAGACCTCATATTCTCTGATGGCGATCTCGAAAAACCGAAACCAAAAGGCCTAGACAGTGCCCTCGAATTATTCGATCAAGATGTCATGCAACCCGTATTTAATGGAATGACAGATGACATCTTCGAGACCATGCATGACATCAAAAGAGCACACAAAGAAAATAAGTCGTTCAAGGAAATCATCGAACTAATGGCCGTTGACCTAGCCTTATCCATCGTAGATATCATCGAACAACTCGTCGTAGGCCTCATAAAGTTCTTCCGAGATGTCCTAAAACTCGCCCAAGAATACCTCAATGCAGACCTCGACCTCCCATTGGTAGGCAGCCTATACAAAGAAAAGATTGGAGGAAACTTCTCCATACTAGCAGGCTTCTGCATGTTCTGCTCTTTTGCAGCAAACGCCCTCATCAAACTCACAACAGGCAAATATCCTTTCCAAGATGGAACACAAGGGCTTGATACAATATCACACGAAACCCTATTCGCGGCACTACAAGCTCCAGTTCCCAAAAACAGAGGCCTTAAACGACTAGCCAAAAGAGAGAACCACGATAAAGACGATCAAGTAGCACATAACTATGCAAAAATCGGTGGGGTTATCTTCCTATTTGCAGATGTCGCATTCCGCATCCTAGCAATTACACGATCAGCCCTAAACATAGCAGGCAAATTCAACAGGGTCGGCCTCGGACTAATGAACGGCTTAATATTCACCTTACAAGCCCTCAAAATATCCTGTAGCTTTCCCGTAAATAACCCCAAACCCGCACAATACGCAACCTGGGGAGTACTCGTAGGCCAAACAGTATTAAAAGACCTCATTGCAATCATCATCCAAAAACCAAACGTCAAAATAGGCGCAGCCAATGAGAATACGAATCTACTAGCAGGCAAAGCCAAAAAACTACCTGCACGTGCAATCTGGCTAGGGGTAATTGGCTACCTCGCAGCAGGAACCCGTTTCATCACCACAACCATCACCCTAGTACAAGAAATCAAAGAAAAGACAGATCCTGAACAATGGTATATCGAAAGATACAGCCAACAACTATACACCGTCCTATTCGGAGTATCAACAGCAACCGCTACTTTCCTCAAAGACCCTGAAAGCAAAGGAGTGGCATTAGTACTAGCAGCCGCATTTGGATTCGGAGCAGACGCCTCTATTGCAGCCCGAACCATATATCACCTAACAACAAAACAAGACCATAATTCACTATAGAATATAACGCACACTAAACCATAACGCATCCTAAACCAATAGCAGGGCATCTAACCATAGATGATCCTGCTTTTTCCTTATCCCCAACCCCATACAAAAGATAGGAGCTATATATCAAAACATAGGAGGGACATATCGAAAGATAGAAACCTTACCCCAAAACATAGAAGCTATATATCGGAACATAGGAGGGACATATCGGAAGATAGAAACCTTACCCC
>Ga0163111_10001186_pt1 | contig 15938 bp, 13 predicted proteins | sample CRUFie1St18metaG_FD_109645 | JGI IMG/M metagenome (GOLD analysis project Ga0163111, IMG submission 109645) | Marine microbial communities from the Costa Rica Dome - CRUD Field 142mm St18 metaG | ecosystem: Environmental > Aquatic > Marine > Oceanic > Photic zone | place: Costa Rica: the Eastern...
CATTCCATGTGGTTTTATAATTTGGCGCATTAAATCCAGTTTTATTATTAGCGACACCTGTATTTATTGGTGTAAATATTAATCCATCAGTTTCATAATCATATATACCCATTTTATCATTATTTAAAATAGTGGAACAAGCATTAAATATATTATTGGCATAAAATTTTTTTGCAATAAATTTCATTGGTATATTTTTTTTACCTAGCACAGAATTTGGATTAAGATTTTTTATAACATTAGTAAGCAATACTAATCTGTAGTTATTTTTATTTTTTGCATCTTCTTGTTTTCCAATATTTTCACCTGTTTCTGTATCTGGTAAATTTATAAATGGCAATCCTGTTGTATTCATATTATTAAGATAATATATATCAAATACTGCAAATGTATTTATAAATTGTTTTTTTCTATCATGTAAAATATGTTCACCATCTAGTATTGTATTAAATATGTCTTTGTTTTCAGTATAACATCCCGTAAATTGTATGTTTAATGACATTGGTATTAAATAAATCTTTCCTTCATTATCTATTAATAATAATTTTCGAATTCCATCTGCTTTGTCTGTTACAGTATAATTATGTCTTATATTTGGAATACTACTATTAGTTTCATTTATTTCACTATCACTTAACATATTTATTATTTGTAATGTAGACGACGAAGGACCTATAAAGTCTTTTATGTTTATTTTATCACTAAATTTATAATCGTTAGATTTTATAATTTTTAAATATTTGTTTAAAATTGTACTTTGTTGAGATATGCTAATAGGAAAATTTGATTGTTGTAAACCAATTAATACGTATTTTATAGATTGTTTTAGCAGAGAATGTAATAATTTATGATCATTGAATTTTTTATTTTTTAAAACCATATCATTATCTAATTCTATTTCTATTTCAAAATTTTCTATATTATTAAATACATTTGATTCTGCTATATTTTTTATAGAAACAAATCCATCTTTGCTATTTTTAGATATTTTAACAATGCTACAATGTATCTTAATTGGTAATTCTTTGTTGATAAATTCAAATCGTTTAATATATCTAAATACCTTATTGTAAGTAGACCATTTTTTTATTAATTCATCTACTTTAACATGAGTTTCAGATAATTGTTTTTCAATTTGAAATGATACTCTAAAGTTGTAATCATCAAAATTTAAAGGATAAATTATATTATCTTTGTACTTAAAATAATCTTTATTCAAGAATTCTATATTACTTTTTGAAATATTATCCAAATTGTTATCTTTACAATAATTTTGTATATTTGATATACCATTTATTTGTGTTCGCACATTTACATCATTATCATCTACTAATATTTTAAGTACATAATTTTCAGAAACATTCGTAAAATTATAGTTATATAAGATTTGAATTACATTATTAAAATCTATTTTTGATATATTTTTTATTTTACGAGTTCCAAATCTAACTTCTAATTCTGGAGAAGTATTTTCTGAATATTTATCAATATTATCAGTATATAATTTTAGTAAATTTATAAAATTTTTTGTTAAATCTGATTCAGATTCTATTTTAGCTGAATGAGATTTTTTTTCATCACTTTTAGACATATTATATATATAACTATTATTTTTAATATATTAAAAATAATCAATTTAATATTTATAATAATATTTATTATTATTATAAATGGGAGCTTTACTTAGACTTTTAAAAAATATACAAGAAAGAAAAGGAAATAAAAAAAAAGCTCGTAGTATAAAATATACTAGTATATGTAGTAATGATGCTTGTGCAGTAGGAGTTAGAAAATATTTTAATAAAGAAAAAGAACAAATTGATAATGATAAAGAAATAGCTAAAGCTTTACAAAGTTTTAATACTATATCGTATATGAATAAATTAGCTAAAAAATTTGATCAAGAATCATTGGATAGAAAATATGCTATTAATTTACATAATAGAATAAATACACGTAAAATAAAAGGTCGTGGTAAAAAGAATAAAACAAAAAAAATGAGACAAAAATTAAAAAGTAAAAAATTAAACAAAAACAGATAAGTAAAAAATTAAAAAATTAAAAAGAAATATTAAGTAAAAAAATATAAAAATTACATAAATAATTATTTTAAACTATTATTTAAATTATTTTATTTAATATTTCTTCATATAAATCTTTTTTTGTTTTTTTCTTATTAATATCTTTATATAAAACTATATCTAATTTTTTAGCCATATTAACTATATCTTCTAATTTATAATAAGTAATACTTTTTAATATTTTTTTATGGTCTTCAATGTGATGATAATTACTAAATATATTTATAATTTTATCTTGTGATATATCATTCAATAAAGAATATTTATTAAACTTATCACAACTAATAATACTAATATTATTATAATTATTAATATCTTCATAATTTTCATAAAAATATTTGTAATATGTTTTATTTTCCCTTATAACAATTACATTTTTTTTATATAATAAACACAATGCTTTAAATCCATCTAGAGTAATTTTTTTATCATTTGCAAATTCATTTTCACACGATATTAATGATATTTTATTTTTTTTTAAAATAGTTTTTGATAATCTTAATTTATCAATAAAGTCTAATTTAAATGTTTTTTCAATTGTAAATTTTTTATCATCAATAATTAAATCATTATCATTATATATTTTATAAAAACACCAAAATAATGTATCATTATTATTATTATTATTATTGTTATTATTATTATATTTTTTTTTAAATTTACAATAGCATTCTGAATGATTTGTTAGTTTATTATTATCAATATTAATATCATGTTTATTATTATCAATATTTGTTATAACACCATCAGGATTATTAATAATATTAATATTATTAATATTATTTTTATATATTAAATTATGTAACATATAACACGATATATCATGCACATCTAAATTATAAATTTCAAACATTATATAAGTATGAATATATAAATTTAAGTATTTTTAAAATATATATTTTCTATCTCAATTTTTTTATTTTCATCTAATTTAATTAATTCACTTTGTTTTTTTATAAAAAATATATAATTTTCTAATTCTATTATAATTTTTTCACTTATTGTATTGAGATTTACAAAAATACCATTATTATTTTCATTTAAAAATATATTATTTTTTTTTAGTATTTTACATATTTCAATATGTTGTAGTGTATCCATTGTATCAATATTGTTTTTTAACAAATTTAATCTATTTAAACGTTTATTATTATTTACATTGTTATTTTCACCATTATCTATATTGTTATCTACATTGTTATCTATATTGTTATTTTCACCGTTATCTATATTGTTATTTTCACCGTTATCTATATTGTTATTTTCACCGTTATCTACATTATTATCTGCATTATTATTAATATTATTATTATTATTATTATTATTAATATTATTATTATTATTATTATTATTATTATTATTACTCATTATATTTATGAATTAAAATGTATATTTAAATTATTTTTAAATATATAAATAATTAAAATTGATATAAATTCATTTATATTAAGTAATTATATAGATTATTATATATGTTTATCAGAGGAATAACAAATAATTATAGAGAAGACTATTTTGATACAAGTTTACATAGTGGTATTCCAAAGAGATATTACGGTCAAAAAAATAAACATTTTAATGATTGGGAAATTCCTCCTTGGGAATTATTTATTTTTAAAGATAGATTATTGGGGGAAGGAACTTTTGCAAAAGTATTTTTGGCAAAATGGCGAGAAACATTTGTTGTTGCTAAAATTTTTAATGAAAATAATCCATGTTTTGATAAAAATTTAATACTAAGAGAGATAGATATAATGACACATTTACATCACCCCAATATAACACAATTTTTAGGATATATAGATGACCCGTTTATTATAGTAATGGAATATATTCCAAATAAAAATCTAGAAGATAATATAAGTAAATTATCAAAAAATAATAAGATATCTATAATGAAAGATGTTCTAAGAGGATTAGCGTATTTACATAATAGAAAACCATATTCATTGGTTCATAGGGATATTAAACCTAGTAATATAATATTAACCAATTCACGAGTTGCAAAAATAGCTGATTTTGGTTTATCAAAATTTTATAATTATTTATCTTATAGCAATGATAATATTGAAAAATTAAATAAAAAACCAGATATATCTAATAATAATTTAAATTTTGATATAATTATAACTAGTGATTTAACACATAATGTTGGAACAGAAAGATATATGGCACCTGAACTAGAAAATAATAATATATTTTATGATAGTAAAATAGATATATATTCTTGTGGTATAGTATTTTATGAGATGTTTGAAAATAAAAAATATAATAAACATAAAAAACTAGAATGGTTTTGGACACCAAAATATATAAAAGATATTATAAATAACTATATGATAAATGAAACACCTACTAAAAGATTAACCGCATTACAATTAATAAAGTTAATAGATAGCCATAAGTAGTTAAATGATATAGATTTATTTATTTATTTATTTATTTATTTATTTATAATATCAATAAAATTATTTATTATAAAAATATTTTCTTCCTCACTGTACTCATTGTGTGAAATATTTTTTACTTTTATCCATTTAAAATTATACGATATATTTTTTATTTTATTGAAAGTTAATTTTTGTAATTTATAATTATATATATCATCATCTATTGTTGTAAAAATAAATATAGGAGTTTCAATATTAAAATCAAATTTTGTATATTTGTACATATATATCGATTTTATACAAAATATACCACCTATTTTACAAGGTAATTTATTTAATATATTAAATAATAAAGTTCCTCCTTGTGATACACCTGCTATAAAAATATTATCATAACCATTTAATAAAAAAGCTTCATTGTGTACAATATCTAAAATTCTATCTGTTTGATACTCATAATCCTGTTTATTAATAATATCAATATTTACTATATTATCATAACAAGTATAATAATTATACCAAGATGGTTTATTGTATATTTTATTATTAGGATAATCAATATTTATATTTGGAGCATTTGGTAGTACAAATTTTATAGAATTAAATATATTAGATATATCTATTTGACTATTAAAATAATTATAACAATCATAAAAATATTCACTAGATGAAAACATTGGATGTAACATTATTAATGTATATTTATGTTTAGTTTTAGAATTAAAAACATTGCAATTTCTATACATTTATATGTTTGTTTTATTTTTATAAAATAAAAAAAATAAAAAAAATAAAAAATTGATTTAAAATATTTTAAGTATTAATAAAAATACAATAGAATATAAATTAATATGATGTATATGAATTACCTCACCGATGAGATGATTAATGTTAGTCTTAACCAAGAAGGAGATATGTATAATAATAAAGGACAAAATGTTACAGCACAAGAAAGAAGACAAAATCTAATTAAATGGACAACAGTTATTTATAAAAACTCTAAAAATAGATATAAACCACAGTATTAATTAATTAAGAAATTATTAAAATAAATAGTTATTAAATAATTACTATTTTTTTTATGAAAAAAATATAAATTAAATTGAAATTAAATTGAAATTAAATTGAAATTAAATATTAATTATTATCGCAGTTTAATTAAACAATATAATTTAAAGAAAATATATTAAATGAGTAAAGAAGGAGAAATACAACTGGGGTTGTGTTGTTTAAATACAATTCTCAGAGAACAAAAACCACCTATATTTTCATCACGTACTATAATGTTAAAAACATTTGAAACTAAAGGAATTGATTATTTAAAACAAAAAATAATAGCTAATTTAAATGATACTCTAAAATTAATAGAATGGAATGAGCAAAATGGTATTAAAGTTTTCAGATTAAGCAGTGATTTATTTCCACATAAATCTAATCCTTTAGCACCCGAATATTCATTTGATTTTGCTATAGATTTACTAAAACAAATAGGTAATAAATCTAGAGAATATAATCAAAGATTGACATTTCATCCAGGTCAATATAATGTTATAGGAACGCCTACTCGTGAAGTATTTTTAAAGACGTGTAATGATTTAAAATATCATGCTGATGTTTTAGATTTAATGGAAATGGATCAAAATTCGGTAATGGTTATACATGCAGGAGGAGTTTATAAAGATAAACAAAAAACAATAGATAGATGGTGTAGTCAATATAATGAATTGCCAGAAAATGTAAAACCAAGGATTGTTTTAGAGAATTGTGAGAAAAATTTCTCTATAATAGATTGTTTGGAAGTTTCAAAGCGTATTAATATACCAGTTGTGTTTGATACTCATCATTTTGAATGTTATAAACTGTTACATCCAGATGAGAATTTTTTAGAACCAAAAGAATATATGAAAGATGTTCTGGAAACATGGAATAGACGTGGAATAAAACCTAAATTTCATGTAAGCGAACAGGGTTCAGGTAAATGTGGTCATCATAGTGATTATATAGAAGAAATTCCTGACTATTTATTAGAGATACCAAAATTATATAATATAAATATTGATATTATGATAGAAGCTAAAATGAAAGAACAGGCTATATTTAAACTGTATCAAAAATATCCACAATTAAATTGTCAAATAAAAAAAGACACATATTGCAAAGGTATAGGAATGCAATGGACTTCTAATAGAAATTATAATACTTGTGATTGTTGCTAAATATTATATAATTTAATTGACTGATAGATTTTTCAAAGATTTAGCAGTACTTTTTTTTATTTTTATTTTAATTTTTTCTCCATCGTCAATATCTTTAACATTACTAAATTTATCAGATTGTATATATTCTATATTATTTAATTCTTTTTTTATTTGTTCTTTAACATTTATTTCTATTAATTCAGCTATTACAGATATATGAGTATCATTTAATTCAAAACGTTGTCCCAATACTCTAACACTTATATAATCATCTTCTTTTATTTTAGAAAATTCTACATTATTATAATGATGATCTCTAGCTAAAAATACAATAAAAGGATTATCAGGATTATCTATTTCAGCGCGAATCCCAACCTTAGTTATAGATTTTACTTTACAAATAAATTTCATAGATTCTACAGGATTAGCAGCCATACATTCAAATATTATATTAAATGATACACTATCATCATATATTAATCCTGAACTATTTTTAATAATTTTAATAGAATTATTTTTAATAAAACCCTCAGTTATACATCTATTTTCAATATCATTTTTCAAAATATTCAAGAGTTTGGTGTTAATATTTTTATCTATATGTGAATAATTTATATATATTTCTTTTGATATTATTATTTTATTATAAATAGGATCCATTAATATATATATTAATATTAATTTTTATATATATTAATTAAATAACAATTTAATTAATCAATTTTATATATTTATTTATAGAATTTATTTATTAATTTATTAATTTATTTATTAATTTATTTATTAATTTATTTATTAATTTATTTATTAATTTATTTATTAATTTATTTATTAATTTATTAATTTATTAATTTATTTATTTATTGAATTTTTTTAAATTAAAAATTTCAGCTTCTTGGTAATTCATAAACCAAATTTTGTTATCTATCATATTATTAGTTAATAATCTTAATATAAACTCTTGCAAAATACATAATAAGTTTCTTTGCATAAAATATATATCAGATAATATAAAATTTATAAATTTTTTACTACTATCTGATGTATTAATAATATCATCAATTGATTTTAATACATCTGATTTAGTTGATTGGTCACATCTAGATCCAGTATTTCTTTTTTGTTTAATATTTATAAGCTTAAATTCATAATTTTCTAATTTTTCAATATAATCTATAAAACCGATAAATTTATTAAATTTATCACTATTTATAAAATTAAATTTTTCTTTATTTAAATCTTCTATATCTTGATATTCTGCTTTTTTCAGACTATTATTTTTATAATCATAAACATAAATATATACATTATTTTTATCTGGTATAAAAATGAAAGCTAATTCATTTATATTATAAATTTTTCTTTGAAAATATTTTAATATTATATTTTCAAATTTATTTAAAGTTCCATAATTATATCTATCATAAATATATAAAAAGATACCCAATATATCATTTTCTTCATGTTCTATTAAATATTCAAATACAATATTATCTAAACTATTTTTTTCTATATATTTCTTTAAGAAATTATATACATCTTGCGTATAAGTATAAATATTAGTATCTTTTTTTGTTGTTATTTTATTATATATTTCACTAGTAATAAACATATATTTATTTTCTAACTTTTCTATACTTTTTTTCGCTTTCTCTATTTTTATTTGTGTCAATTTTTCATAAATCGAATAATCAGTTTTATTATCTTTATTTTCTTGATTATCTTTATTTTCTTGATTATCTTGATTATCTTTATTATCTTGATTATCTTGATTATCTTTATTATCTTGATTATCTTGTTCATCTATATCATCTATATCATCTATATCATCGATATCGTATATATCGTCGATATCGTCGATATCGTATATATCGTCAATATCGTATATATCGTCAATATCGTCTATATCGTAATTTTTTTCTAGTTCATTTTTCATTTTACCAGTTAAATCTTGTTTATTTAAATTATAATCGAATTTATTAGGAATATTATACAATAATTTATCTATATAGTTGTTATAATTAGCTGATTTACTAAAGAAAGAATCATTTATTTGAGATAGTTTAATGGGTTGAAATATATATATATTATCTATATTTACTATATAACCATGAGTGTTGTATCTATCTAATATAATATTATTTTTATTATTAACTAATTCGGTTAAACCATTATATATTTGTTCAATACTAAAATTTTTATAAATAGATAACTCATTGATTATTTCTTCAGTAAAATAAAAATATTTTTCTTTAAAAAGATTTTGTATAATTGATATTATTTTATTATTATTAGTTTGTAAATGGTTTGTTGTTAATGTACTTTTATCAATATAATTATCATCATTTATATCTATTTTAGATTGATTTTTACATACATAATAACAGGATTCCATATAATCGCATATAGGAGAATATGACTGGTCGCCTATTTTATAATTTATAGTATAATTGTTTGATAAGTTAATATTAATAGTTTTATTTAAGATTTCACTTGTAAAATTTTGTTGTTTAGTATTCAATATACAATCTACACTATTTTCTTTTAGTACTCTACTTACCTTACCTATTTTAATAGCTTTTTCTTCTGCTTTTCTATAAATAAAAAAATCTACAGATTCAGTATTAGATGTTAATAAAGTAGAATGCATAAATACCATTGTATTTCTCTGTTTAAAAGGCAAATCTTTATGGCTACATGTTCTTACTCCTCTACCTATAATTTGTTCTATTCTGTTTAAATTATACCAAGGTTCTAATATATGTATTTGTCGTATAAATTTAAAATCCAGACCTTCACTTCCAGCCATAGATAATAATATAACTTTTACTTGTTCTCCATTGATATTATCTATATTAGTACAAGCATTTATATCTTTTTGCATATATCTTTTTGGTGACAAATATTCATCTCCGGTTATCATTATATATTTTGCTCCTTTAAATTTACCAGTTTCTTTAATAGCATCACTTTTATTTTTATATGTATTTATATCTATTTCTTCATTTTGTTGTGTTTTAAATAAAGATTTATTATCACCATATCTTCTGAAACCAAATGATTCTAATGCTAATGCCATTGGAACCAATCCACCATCAATAAATTGTGAATATATTATAATAGGTCCATTAGAATTTTTTATAGAATCAAGTATTGTTTTTATTTTACAACTATAGTTTCCAATATTATTATAGTCAAATATATTTTCTGTAATATTTTTTTTAAACTCAAAATTAAATCTTGATGGAGGGTTCGACGTTTGTTCATGAGACATTATTCTAGATAAACCAGATTTACCAATTAATTGTTTAATATCAAAATCATAATTTTTAGTTTCTATAATATTATCTATATCGGGATAAGGATAACATATATTTAAAGCTTCGAGTGGTTTTTGTAAATATGTATATCCAAAATTGTCTATATCTTCTATATTTACTTTATATTTTTCTTTAATAAATTTTTCATTGTTTACATTTAATATAAAATCATATATTTTATTTTGGTATACAGATATATTATTAATGTATATATCAATATTTTTAATAGAAGTATGTATTTCTTTACCATTAATCTGATATGATGGATATGTAATGTTTTTTATAGTATTTTTTGTAAATAATGATGGCATTATTCTATATGGAAAAGTTAATGGATTATCACCTTTAATATAACTCACATAACCATTAATTTTACGAATTAATAAATCTTTTCCTAGTTCATTACCATAATTATCTTTATAAAAAGAACCATCTGGGGTAAAAATATCTTTTATATCTATAGTACTTCGTTTATCATTTATATTCATGATATTTATTAAATAAATAATTTCTTTATAATCATTGTACATAGGAGTAGCGGATAAAAATAATAATTTTAAAGTATCTACGTTTTCTACTAATTTTAATAATTCTTTTGCCACCAGTTTATTTTTATTTTGTTCTGTTATTCTAATATTATGAATTTCATCTATAATTATTAATCTATTATCAAAAGCATTTTTTAGTTTATTTTTAATTAAAAGTTTTTCTTGTTGTTTTGTAATAGTTTTACCAGATTTAATATATGATTCAATATTACTAGATTTTATTATTAGATTAGCAAATTCTATGTAACCAATAAATAAATAGTAATTATTTATAATATTATTTATTAATTTGACTATTTTTTCTTTAGATAAACTATTTATATCATTGCTAATTTCATTTAATATTTTATTACCTATACAATTATTTAAATTCCAATTACCATTTTCGTATTTTAGTTTTCTTTCATCAAATAATTGTAATCTAAAATTTTCCTGAACATTTGGCGAAGCCACAATTATAATTCTTTTACTTTTATTAATATACTTTAAATATAATCTCATTTCTTCTGCAATTCCAATAGCAGAACATGTTTTACCTGTTCCCAAACCGTGATATAATAATAAACTATTATAAGGAGTATTAAACGATAAATAATTTTTAACAAAATTTTGATGCGGTGCTAATTGAAATTCTTGATTACACAAATCATCCGCTTGTTTTTCTATATCTTCATCAATTTCTAAGTTATATGTATGATCTCTAAATTCTTTTTTTTTTGCTATTTTAATATTTAAATCGCTATCATCTAAATGCGGGTATAAATTATCTATATTTATATCTTTTAATGTACTATTAATAAAATTATCGTTATTTAACATTTCTTGTGTACTGAGATAATGTTTCATATCTTGTTTAGATGTTAAAGTAGTATAAACATCAACTAATTCTTCTTTATTTAATTGTGGTTGATATATATTAGATTTTAATTTTTCTAATAATTTTAAATTGGTGGGTTTATCATTAATATTAGAATTAGATATTTCCGAATTTAGACTATTACTTGATTTACTTGAAAAATCTAAACTTTCTGAAATATTAGATAAAATAGATTTTATAGAACTATTGGAATCTGACATCATACTATATATTAAAGATATATGTTATATTTTGTCATTAAATTTATTAAGTTATTAATAATATTTTTTTTTTCATATGCATAATATCTTAATTTATCATTCAATTTATACAAATTACACCATTCTATTTTAGAAATTTCATTTATTTGAAATGGTTTTTTTGGCTCTACATTATTTTCCATAAATGCTAGAAAATATTTATGTTTATATGATTTATTGTTAGAACCAGTAAAAATTTCTTCAAAAGGTAAAATATTATTAATTATAGTTATTGATTTATGAGAATACCCTGTTTCCTCTTCAAATTCTCTCAAAGCACATTGAATATCATTTTCTTGATAATTTCTTCTACCTTTAGGGAACCCCCATTCGGTTTCTATATAATTTTCTGTGCATTTAGACAATATATAATCAATATTAATGTATTGTTTATCTATAAAATAACCTGATTTTAACGTATCGAATTTTTCTTTGGATAATCTTTCTTCATTTTTATATTGATTAATAATATTATTACCCCATAAATAATTCCATAAATAATCTATATTATATCTTTTTATCCATTCTCGTTCATCATTTGTCATTTTATTAAATAAATTTATAATATATTCTAAATCTTCTAACATATATTTACCTCTAATAAAATCTACGAAACCCAAGCTGTCTTTTCTTTTAACTAATAAAATTTCAATATTATTATTATTTTTTCTAAATATTATAATACCATTGCTTATAATTGGAGTTCTACATTGATGAAATAAATGACCTATTTTTCCACAATTATTACAAAAATTATTTTTTTTCATTTTACTAAAATTATTAGTAAAATCCATTTATCTTTTTTTATTATAATATTTAAATGAATTTAAATCCAGAAATTTGGGGTCCACATTATTGGTTTGTATTATATACAATTGCCATTAGTTACCCAATAAATCCTAATGATGTAACCAAAAAAAAATATTATGATTTTATACAAAATTTACCTTTGTTCATCCCTATTCCAGATATAGGAAATAATTTTAGTCAATTTCTAGATAAATATCCTGTTACACCTTATTTAGATTCAAGAGAATCTTTTACAAAATGGGTTCATTTTATACATAATAAAATAAATATATATCTAGGAAAACCAGAATTATCTTATTATGAATCTATGAATAAGTATTATGAAAATTATAAATTAAAAACATTAAAAAAAGAAGAAGAAAAAAGAAAAAAATTCAAATATATATTTTATTCATTAATAGTTATACTACTTATCGTTATTATTATATTAAATTATAATAAATAAAAAATTTTATTAAATTTTATTAAATTTTATTAAATTTTATTAAATTTTATTGTGTACTAGTTATAATATGAAAGGAGAAATATTTATAATATTGATAACTTTATTTATTATAGCAAATATTTATTATGATGGACATTTAATTAAATATTTTAACAAGTACAAAAAATATTATAAAATGTCAATTATTGCTTTCTTTGGACTCTGTTTTTATCTATTATTAAAAAAAAATCCACATAGCTGTAAAGATATGTTATATAATGCCAATAGCTATGTAAAACATATTCCAATGGATCGACAAACTGAATCTTTTATAACTCCTATAATTGATTTTACAAGTAAAACTTTAGGACAAACTGTTAATAATAATTATCCCACATCAAATATATATAACAATAATCCACAATACAATAATATGACTCCACAACAACAACGAATATTAAAATCTGGTAACAAAACTACAAAACGGAGTGTCAGTGAAACAAAAAAAAAATTTGTAGCCGCCAATCAAGATTGGAAATGTAAACATTGTAATAATCAGTTATCAGCATGGTTTGAAATTGATCATGTTAAAAAACTAGAATATGGTGGTTCAAATAATATAGATAATCTTGAAGCTTTATGTAGAGAATGTCATGGTAAAAAAACAGGTATGGAAAATTTATAAATCTGATATAATTATAAGATTATATTAATATTTATATTTATATATATATTTATATTTATATTTATATAATGTTAGATTTTAGTGAATATATTGGTATTATTAAAAAATATTTTAAATTCATAATAGGTTATATTTTAAAATTTAAAGATTATATTTTAAACAGTACGTTGGAAAATATAGATTATATTTTAAATACACCAAAAATATATGGTTTTATATTATTTGTTATTTCATTAATTTTTTTATATTTAATTAATTTTAATAATACAGAAAAAGAAACAAAAAAAACATTTGTATCATCTGATGGATTATGGGGAAATTTATTTAAAAAAAAAATAATTCCACATGAAAGACATGGCATAAAAGATTATCATATAGATAATAATAACAATAATCATAATGATATAGATAATTCAAAAACAAAAATGTTTTATAATATTTTAGTTATATTTTTTACTATAATAATATTTTATTTTTTATTATTTAGAACATATAGTGTCTATGGATATAATGATACAGCTAAAAATTTGATAAACATTGATTCCTTAAGTATTGTAAATAATAATATTTTATCACCATTTATTGGGTTAAATAAAATACTAGGATATATTTTACTCCTCTGTATTATGCCTATACTTCTTATAATAGTAATATACAAAAGCTATAATGATAGTAATAGTAGTTTGAGTAATAATATTATAATCTCTATAATAAATTTTTTTATTCTTATAGGATTTTTAAGTATAGTATATATTTTATTTTATAAAAATATAAACTCATGTAGTAAAACATATGATTCTATTGCATGTAATATTATTAACTTAGTATTTTTTCTACCATGTTTATTAAATATACTTATAAGTAATATTAAAAATGAGATAAAAAGTACTACACCAACTATTTTAATAATTTTAGGTATTGAACTTATACTTATTTGTTTATTATTTTTTATACCATATTTATCTAAAAAAATAGATGAATCAGATAAATATGACTTATTACAAGGCAATGAACCATTATATTTAAATAATAAAACTATATTAAAAGACTTTGATGAAATATTTAATTATAAATCAAAAAAACAAGAGAACGATAAATACTATCCAGGAATTAATATAATAAAAAATAATGATTATACAGATTATCCATTTAAAAGTAATTATAGTATTAGTTTGGATATATATTTAAATCCTCAAGATAGTAACGTAAGTGATGCATATAATAGAGATGCAGTTATTTTTGATTTATGTAAAAGACCAGTTATTATGTACAATAATTTAAGTAGAGAATTAATTTTTAAAATGAATAATAAAGATGGAAATTTAGAAACAATATATAAAACTAAAAATTTTATGTATCAAAAATGGAATTCCATTGTAATTAATTTATATGATAATAAAGTTGATATTTTCATAAATAAAATATTGCTAGACTCAATTAATAATGTTCCTATATATTTTAAAGATATAAATAATAATACAATAAATGATATTATAATTGGTGAAAACGATGGTATACATGGTAGTATTAAGAATATATATTATTCTAATAATAAGAGAAGTAAAAATGATTTAGAATTTTTATTTAATAGATTAAAACCTGAAAAAGATTTAATAAAATTTGAAGATATAAAATTGCCTATTTCTAAAGTTTTAGAGTGGAAAGACTATTATAACAAAATATAGTATAATTTTAAAATAAGATTACTCAATGAAATTATATTAATATATAATATCAAAATATATAATATATTATTATAATATATTTGTAAATGAGAACATTAAATATAGTTGCAATTGTATTGTTAATTTTATTAATTATATGGACCCTTAGTTGGTTATTTATAAAAACAAATATAATTTCAGATACATTATTATATGCAAACGAAAGTTATAGTGAAGATAAAAATATGATTAAAGCTAAAAATATACCTATGAATACAACTTCTAATTTTACAATGAGTATATGGTTTCGTATTGATAATTGGGGAAATAATATTTCCAGAGATAAAAATATTCTATTTTTAAGTGAAAGTAATATGACTAATAAAAATGTCGAAATAAAATTAGATAGTTTTAAAAATGATTTACATATTTCATTAAAAAGACATCCAAGTGGAGAAGATGGTGATAATAATATAGAAACTTTTGAAATAACAAATATTCCAATACAAAAATGGGTATGTTTAACTGTTAGTGTAGATAATAAAACCGTTGATGTATATTTAGATGGAAAATTACGAAACTCTTTTATAATGAGTAACACATATGACCAAACAAGTAATGGTGATTTAAACATATACTTAGGTAATACTAATACTAATACTAATACTATTACTAATAGTAATGGATTTGAAGGATATTTAA
>Ga0163111_10001188_pt1 | contig 15912 bp, 16 predicted proteins | sample CRUFie1St18metaG_FD_109645 | JGI IMG/M metagenome (GOLD analysis project Ga0163111, IMG submission 109645) | Marine microbial communities from the Costa Rica Dome - CRUD Field 142mm St18 metaG | ecosystem: Environmental > Aquatic > Marine > Oceanic > Photic zone | place: Costa Rica: the Eastern...
ATTTCAAGAAGCAAAGAAGAAAAAGAGTCTTCTGAATGGGATGGCTTTACAAAAGCAATCAAAGAGAAAGCAACAATTATCCTTAATAATGATGGCAACATGTCTAGAGATATGACTTTTATAGATGACATTGTTGAAGGCATTATGGGAGCAATTGAATTCATTCTAAAAGAAGATAAAGTGATTAAGAATGAAATTTTTAATTTAGGTAATGATGCTCCTATCAAAACAAGTGATTTATTGAAAAAAATTGAACAAATTCTTGGTAAAAAGGCATTAATAAAGCAACATGAGACCAAAAATGAAGTACTAAAAACCCATGCAGATATAAGTAAAGCAAAAAATTTATTAGCATATGAGCCTAAAGTTAGTTTTGAGAAAGGTATTAAAAAATTTTTAGATTGGCATGAGCACTATGAGAATTTATAAAAAACTTAAATTAGGAATAGTCGGGCATGGTTTTGTTGGTAAAGCGACAGATTGGGGCTTTAATAAACGTGTTAGTAAATTTATTGTAGATCCATTAATAAATACACGCATAAGTGATTTAAAAGATTTTGATCCAGGAATAGTTTTTATTTGTGTCCCAACACCTATGGGTGATGACGGAAATCAAAATTCAGCAATTATTGAAGAAGTAATTAAAGAGCTCATTATACATTGTCCAAACTCTGTAAAAGTTGTGAAAAGTACAGTTTTGCCATCTGTATTAGATGAATTGCTTAAACTTGATCCAAAACTAATTTACAACCCAGAATTTTTAAGAGAGAAACATGCAAACTCAGATTTTGTAAATTCAGATATGATTATATTTGGCGGAAATAGAAATACTTCCACTAAAGTTTCAAATGCCTACCTTAACCATTCAAGATGCAAAACAAAAGAGCATATATTTACTGATCTTAAGACTGCATCATTAATAAAATATGCCATAAATACATTTTTAGCTTCAAAAGTAGTATTTTTTAATGAATTACACTCAATTTATGAAAAACTTGATGTAGCTGATAATTGGGAATCAATCGTAAATGTAATCTCTAGGGATAAGAGGATAGGTGACAGTCACATGGATGTCCCAGGTCATGATGGCAAAAAAGGTTTTGGTGGTGCATGTTTTCCTAAAGATAGTGTTGCTTTAATAAAGTTTGCAACCAGCATAGGAGTAAATCTAAATTCTTTAATTTCTACAGTTAAGATTAATAATAAAATTAGATCAGAATATAAAGAGCTTGATTCAAGAGAAACAGAGCAAAATGTCACATTCGATGATAAAATTTGACGCTATTGCCCAGGTGGTGAAATTGGTAGACACAAGGGACTTAAAATCCCTCGAAGGAAACTTCGTGCCGGTTCAAGTCCGGCCCTGGGCACCAAAATTTGAAAAATAAATTTTACGCTTTTCAGAAGTTTTTCCACAAAGAATTAATAATAAAGGTTAGAATTAAACACATTTATTGCTATGGATTTTAAAACAGCTTTATTAAAAAAAATTAGGTCTAAAAAGGCAGTTATAGGTATTGTTGGTTTGGGGTATGTTGGATTGCCTTTATTGCTAAGATTTGCAGAAGAGGGCTTTGAAACTATTGGCTTAGATATTGATCAAGAATTAGTCGATGATTTTAATAATGGTATTAGCAACATTCATCACATCTCTTCAAATAGAATACTAAAAGCAAAAAAAATATCCTCAACTATAGCAACAACTGAACCCTCAGCAATGAATCAATGCGATGTAATAATTTTATGTGTTCCTACACCACTTACTAAGAATAGAGAGCCAAATTTAAAATATGTGAAAGAATCCATTGACAAAATTTCAAAATACCTGAAAGAAGGGCAGTTATTGTCACTTGAAAGCACAACTTACCCAGGTACAACAGAAGAAGTTATAGTTCCAAGATTGGAATCTTTAAATTTTCAAGTAGGAAAAAATTATTTTGTAGCATACTCCCCAGAAAGAGAAGACCCGGGAAATAAAGATTATACAAATCAGACTATCCCAAAAATATGTGGAGGCCATACATCAAGCTGCCTTGAAGTAAGCTTAGCAATTTACTCAGAAGCAATTCAAGAAGTTATACCTCTTAGCAGCACTAAGGCTGCTGAGATGACGAAATTACTCGAGAATATTCACAGATCAGTAAATATAGGCCTTGTAAATGAAATGAAGGTTGTTGCAGATAAGATGGGAATTGATATTTTTGAGGTAATAGATGCTGCTGCAACAAAACCCTTTGGTTTCACAGCATATTATCCAGGGCCTGGTCTAGGAGGCCACTGTATTCCTATAGACCCTTTTTATCTAACCTGGAAAGTTAGGGAGTTTGGGATAAATACTAAGTTTATAGAGATTGCTGGAGAAATTAACAAATCTATGCATCAGTATGTCTGTAATAAGACTATGATAGCGTTAAATGAAAGATCAATCGCCCTAAAAAAATCTAAAATTTTAATTCTTGGTCTTTCTTACAAAAAAAATGTTGATGATGTCAGAGAGTCTCCTTCAATTTTGATTATGGAAGAGCTTCAAAATAATGGTGCAATAGTGAACTACTCAGATCCTTATTTAAAAACTTTCCCAAAAATGAGGGAATTTAATTTTGATCTTTCCTCAATTGAGCTTACAAAACAAAACCTCGAAATGTATGATGCAGTTCTTTTGCTTACTGACCATGATGACTTTGATTATGAGATGATCAAAGAAAACTCAAAATTAATAATTGATACAAGAGGTAAATATAGAGAATTTTCAGAAAATATATTAAGAGCTTAAATGAAAAACTTTATTTTAATAGGAGCAGCTGGTTACATTGCAAATCGACATTTTAAAGCAATTAAGGATACAGGCAATAATCTTATAGCTGCTATGGATGTAAATGATTCAGTTGGCATTATGGACTCTTACTTTCCTAATGCAGAGTTTTTTACAGAATTTGAACAATTCACAACTTTTGTTAATGACCAAATCATAAACGGAACTAAAATAGACTTTGTAAGTATTTGTAGTCCAAATTATCTACATTTTCCACAAATGAAATGGGCTCTTTCGCAAGGTATAGATGTTATTTGTGAAAAGCCATTAGTTTTGCATGCAGCTGAACTTGAAATGCTAAAAACATATGAGCAGAGATACAAAGCAAAAATATTTTCAATATTACAACTACGTTTACATTCAAGTATTAAGCAATTAAAACATAAGCTAGATCCTATCGCCGATAAACAGTGTTCTGATGTGAGGCTTACTTATATTACTTCCAGAGGGAAGTGGTACTCTAAATCTTGGAAAGGAGATGAAAAAAAATCAGGGGGAATCTCTGCAAATATTGGAGTGCATTTTTTTGACATGTTATGTCACATATTTGGAGACCCCATTGAAAATGAAGTGCATTTAAATTCTGAAAAAAAAGCGGCTGGACTTCTAAAATTTTCTAATGCAAATATAGAGTGGTTTTTGTCAATTGATTCAAAGGATCTGCCACAAAATTATGTTGCAGGAGAGAAATTAACTTACAGAAGCATCACAATTGACGAAGAAGAGCTCGAATTTTCTAGTGGATTTACTGAATTACATACTGAATCATATAAAGAAATACTAGAAGGCAAAGGCTATAATTTAGATGATAATTTCAATGCTATATCAATTGTTGAAAATATAAGATCATCCACAATTGATGATAAGCCTAAAAGATGTCATCCAATGTTAAAAAATTTATGAGTAAATTCTTTTCACACTATACAGCTGTTATAGATAATGGGGCTAAGATTGGTGAGGGGTCTAAGATTTGGCATTTTTCACACGTAAGTGAAAAATCCTCCATTGGAAAAAATGTAACTATTGGCCAAAATGTCTTCATTGGAAATAATGTTTTAGTTGGAGAAGGTTCTAAAATACAAAATAACGTCTCTGTATACGAAAATGTAATAATTGAGGAAGATGTTTTTTGTGGCCCTTCAATGGTCTTTACAAATGTAATGAATCCTCGAGCACACATAGAAAGGAAAGACCAGTATTTAAAAACGCATGTAAAAAGAGGAGCTACACTAGGTGCAAACTGTACAATTATTTGTGGTGTGACTATTGGCAGTTATTCATTTATTGGTGCAGGAACTGTAGTAAACAAAGATGTATTAGACTTTGCTTTATGCGTTGGTAATCCAGTACGACAAATAGGTTGGATGAGTAAATATGGGGAGAAACTTAACTTCGATGACAATGAAAATAGTGAAGCATTATGCAAACATACAGGAGAAGTATATATATTAGAGAATGGAAGAGTGGCCCAAAAAAAATAAGAAATGGAATTTATTGATTTAAAAAAACAGTATTTGCAAAATAAATTTAATATTGAACGGAGAATTAATAATGTTCTGGCACATGGAAAATTTATTGGCGGCCATGAGGTCGAAGAGCTTGAAAAAAAGCTAGCTAAATATGTGGGTGTAAAACATGCCATTACATGTGCAAACGGCACAGATGCACTGACTCTTTCTTTGATGTCATTGGGTATAAAGCAAGGCGATATTGTATTTTGCCCAACTTTCACATACTTTGCATCTGCAGAATCAATTGCATTTCTAGGCGCAACCCCAGTATTCGTTGATTGCTGTTACTCCACTTTTAACATGTGTCACGAAGATCTAGAAAAAAAAATAATAGAAACTTTAGACTTACCAAATCATAAGCAAAAATGCATTATGACAGTAGATCTATTTGGTTTGCCAGCTGATTATGAAAAGATAAAAATTATTGCTGAAAAATATAACTTGGATATTATTGAAGATGCTGCACAAGGCTTCGGAGGTAGTATTGAAGGCAAAAAAGCAGGCTCTTTTGGAAAACTGTCATGCACAAGTTTTTTTCCAGCTAAACCCCTTGGGTGCTATGGAGATGGTGGAGCAATATTTACAAATGACAATAACCTTAATTCCTCTTTACGTTCTTTAAAAGAACATGGAAGGGGATCAGATAAATATGACAATATACAAATAGGAATGAATAGTAGATTAGATACTATTCAGGCTGCAATATTACTCGAAAAATTACAAATATTTGATGATGAGCTAGTTAAAAGAAATAATTTAGCAAACAAATACTTAGATCAGATCACAAATAAAAGATTGCTGCCAGAAGTTCCATCAGGGTTTAGTAGCTCATGGGCACAGTTTACATTAAAGGTTGATGATAGAGATGATGTGCAAAAAAAACTAAAGAATAAGGGGATTCCTACTATGATTTACTACAAGAAATGTATGCATAAACAAGACGCATTCTCCGAGCAAGCCATAAAAAAATTAGATCTAAATACATCCGAAGAATTATCAAAAAAAGTATTGAGCATTCCAATGCACCCTTACATGGATGACAGAACTTCTGAAAAAATTATCTCAGAAGTTAACTCAATTTTATGAAAATACTTTCATCACTAAATAAAGATTCATTCTTATTAATTAGTTGGACGATTTTATTTATGTTTTTTACCATTAATGATTCAACAACTAATTTACTGCATAGAGAGCTTAATTCGACAATTATCCCAGTATTACTTTTTCTGTTTGTTGGTTTTTTCTTGGTTGGAATATCAACTTTTAGAAAAATTGATAATTCACTCATTAACCGGCTTTTGCTAATGATATTGCTTTTATCACTTGGACTCTTTGTATCAGCTATTTATGGAGGCATGATCTTTTTTTTAAATGATCAAATGCTGCTTGTTTACTTATTTATTTCTCTTGTTTTCTATTTCTTAACATCCTGGCTATTAAGTCAAAATATTGAAATGAATCTAAATTTATACTTTTTTCTTGTATTATTTTTATCTATCCTTACTGGCGGACTATCATTTACCCCATTGCCATATATTGATCTAACTTTAGGTCAAGATATTTATAGAAATTACTCGCAAGGCGTAACAGGAATTTTTGGTTTGTTTTCTATTTATTTCTTGAATAAATACTTCAAAGAGAAAAGAAATCTTATTGTCCTTGCGCTTGCAGCCTTTTCACTACTAATTTCAATTTTTGGTGGTTCTAGAGGTGAGCTTGTTGCAGTTATTTTATGCCTTGCAATTGTGGGGTTTAATTACAGACTAATGACAACCTCTTTTTTAACAATACCAACAATAATTATCTCACTAATACTTTTTGTAGATTTTAATGAGCTGCAAAATACACTTGTAGTCGTTCAAAGGTTTATGGTGCTTGGTGAAAATAATTTTGGTTTGAGAGATGTTCTTTTTAATGATTCAATTAATATGATTCTTTCAACCAGCTGTGGAATTACAGGATGTGGCTTCAATTATTTTCAAATTTACAATAACTATGAATTCGGATTGTATCCGCATAATGCAATTTTCGAATTAATAATTACTTTTGGTCTTTTGGGTGTGATAATTTCCATTCTTTCCCTGATTGGTTTTTTTAGAGCATGCACTTTAATTAAACAAAACAATATCTACATAATGATAATTTTTTATTATTTAATTTTAATGAAAAGTGGAAGTTTAATGAGCTTTACAGCATTTACTGTAGTGTTAGTTCTAATGCATCAGGGCCTAGAATTTATAAAATCAAACGTAATTCTGCAAAAAAATAAAAGACCAGAATAACATCATGAACCTTAAAGATTATTTTAGTTCGATTTTAAGCTTAAGTGCAGGCAATGGGGTAGCACAGTTATTATCTTTATTGTTCTTGCCTATTATCACAAGACTTTATTCTGAGGAGGAGTATGGTGAATATTCTATTTTTCTACAGCTAAGCATATTAATCTCTATTTTCATAGCCCTAAGAAAGGAAAACACTTTTTTATTAATTGGCAAGTATGAGAATATTCTTCATTTCTATAGATCAACAGAAAAAATCTTAATTCTAGCGCTTTTAATATTATTTCTATTAGGTTTAATGTTCTATGAAAGTGACTACGGATATGTAACAAATGTACTCTTAGCAGCATGTTCGTTAGTTCTTATTGGGCTAAATTCTAACATCTTAATTTTTAGAGAAAAATATATTCATGTGGGCATTTCAGAAATATTAAATAAATCAATTTTTTTGTTACTTGCCTTTTCTTTTTATAAGTTTTTTGGAGTTAATGGTCTTATTTATGGGTACGTAGTGGCTTTGATATTCAAATTTTTATATCTAAGGTTAAAAAACCTTTCAATTAATAAAAAATTTATTAAACCCTCTGATGAACAAATAAATGTTGTAAAAAAATCTGGGCATTCTGTTGCAATTTCTCATCTTCTTCTCTCTTTAACAACACTTATTCCAATGTTTACAATCAATAATTACTTTAGTGCAGAGCAACTAGGACTCTACGCATTAGCAATAGGGGTAGTTTTCTTACCAAGCTCAATCATTAGTGTGAATATAGGAAATATTTATTTTGAAAAAATTATAAAAAATAAAAAAGATACAATTGATATTTTAGGACAAACAGTTTTAATTGCCGGATGCATGTCTTTTATAATTTTTGTGCCCATTTTTTTATTTGGGCCATATATTTTTGCAACTGTATTTGGATCTAACTGGTATGAAGCAGGAGAAATTGCAAAGATAATCAGCATCTCCGGATTTTTTGGGTTTGTAACAAGTACTATTGATCGCACTTGCCTTGTTAACAAGAATAATCTTCATGGACCACTTTGGCATGGCTCAAGAGTTTTGGGCAATATAATAGTATGTTATGGCACAATTATTTATGGTCTTTCCATAGAAAGCTTTTTATGGATTACAACTTTTGTATGGACAGCTCTTTATCTAGCAGACTTCTTATTTCAAATAAAATATGCAAAAGAAATATATAGGAAAAGTTAATATCTTAGATAATCTTAAATTATATGAAAAATATTCTACACATAACGCATACTGACATTAGAAATGATTGGAGGATTCGTAAACAATTAATATCGTTGTCAGATGAAATTTCTAGCATTGAAGCAATAGGTATTGACTACTTCTATAATGTTGACTTTCCAAATGATGGATTGAATACATGGAATGTAAAAAACAAAACCACATCAAATAAGTTTCTTAATTCAATTTTTACTGCGGTTGCATGCTTAAAGATTTTATTTATTGCTTTGAATAAAAAGGATTTAGCACTAGTGCATTGCCATGACACTCCAGCATTGCTAATTGGCTACTTCATAAAAAAAATAAAAAATTGCAAACTTGTTTATGATGCTCATGAGTTAGAGTCAAACAAAGGGGGACAATCTAGATTATTCAGTGTAATAACAAGGTTTATTGAGCATATATGCTTTAGCACAATCGATGGCTTTATTACAGTAAGCCCATCTATACTCAAATGGTATGAAGAAAAATATAATGTTAAGCAATCTAGGCTTATATTTAATGCCCCCGATAAGCTCGAGGTAATAAAAGTAGAGGATATAAGAAAAACCTATAACATCCCAGAAAGCAATCTTATATTTACGCATATTGGTCTACTGAATGAGGGAAGGGGAATAGAAGAATTGCTTGATTCCTTCTCAAAAGTTAAGGATAAATACATAATTTTTTTCGGATTTGGTGAACTTGAAGACCTGATTAGGTCATATGCAGAAAAAAATAAAAATATTTTATATTTTGGGAACGTTAAAAACTATTTACTGCACTCATATTTATCAATGTGCGATTATGGATTATGCACTATAGAAGCTACTTCATTAAGCGATCAATATAGTCTTCCTAACAAGTTTTTTGAGTATGTAAATTCTGGCCTTAATGTTATAGTCTCTGACTTGAAAGACCTAAGAAATTACGTAGAAAAATATAATTTAGGGTATGTTAAAAAAGAAAATGAAGAGTTATATAATTTATTGGAGAGTATAACTGAAAAGAAGAAACTAGAAGAAATACCAGATGATCTAACTTGGAAGGAGCAAGCAAAAAAACTTCTAAGTTTATATAAGAATATCCTATGATTAAACTGCTTCATGATTCTGTAAAAATTGAATTAAATAATAATATTTTTGGCATAGATGATTTTACAAAGTCATTTTCTTATTTTGATAGACTTATAAGTAATGCAAGTTTTAAGAAACTTTTCTTAATAGAATGCGATAATAGCTTTGAGTCACTAAGTCTTTATCTTTGGTGCTTGGAAAGACAAAACACTGCAATACTGTTACCAAAAAATACCAAAGAAAGCATCATTCAAGAAATATCAGACCAATATAAGCCAAATTGCATGTATTTAAATAATGAATTAAAAATAATACATAACGAAAATCTACATTTACATAAAAATTTAGCTCTTTTACTAACAACGTCTGGCAGCACAGGAGTTCAAAAATGTGTTCGACTATCTTATGAAAATATTTCATCAAATATGCAATCAATAGCTGAATATCTGAAACTTAATAAAAATACCAATTGTTTAATTAATCTACCTTTGTCCTATAGTTTTGGTTTATCAATTTTACACAGTCATCTATATAAAAGATCAAGTGTCATTATTTCTGATATTGGCCCACTTGAAAAAGGTTTTTATGATTTTCTGAAAGACAAGAAAGTGAGCTCTATATATGGGGTGCCTTTTACATTTGAAATGTTGTTAAGAACTGGTTTGCAATCACATAATTTGCCAGATCTAAAATTCTTTGCGCAAGCTGGAGGACATTTAGTAGAAAAATATAAAAGGTTAGTTTTAAATTATTGTGAAAAAAATAAAGTTGATTTTTATGTCATGTATGGTCAAACAGAAGCATCACCAAGAATCAGCTATGTTCCACCTAAAATGCTTTATAAAAAAATTGATTCAATAGGAGTTCCAATACCTGGAGGGAAAATCGATGTAGACGAAAAAAATTCTGAACTTATCTATACTGGAAAGAATGTGATGATGGGTTATGCAGAGAGCTATGAGGATCTATCTAAAGGTAATCTTTTGAATAATATTCTCAGAACAGGCGATGTAGGTGAAATCGATCCAGATGGCTATTTCTACATTAGGGGACGAATCAAGAGGCTTATTAAAATTTCTGGAATAAGATTTAGTCTTGATTCAATTGAGCAAAAAATACAATCAACTCTTGGTACTAGAGTAGCTTGCATTGGGACGGATGATAAATTAAAAGTAATTTTTGATAATGCAGATAAAAATGATGCTATACGATCAATGTTGGTAAATGATTTTAAAATCAATAACACGAAATTTAAAGTTATTTTTGTGGAAGAAATAAAGCTAAATTCAAACAAGAAAATAGATTACAATGCGCTTAAAGAACTATATGGGTAAGTTAGATATAAATACTTTTATTGATGATTCTGAATATTTCAATGAAGAACCTTATTCAAGGAATAATAAAAAGAAAGAAAAAGAATTCTTAAATATATTGCTTCAGCTTAGAGAGCATCATCTAGAAAACTGCCTAAAATACAATAAATTGAATAAAAACTTTGACTATAAAATTCCTGAGAGTCTAAGCGCATACCCTATGCTTCCGGTAAGGCTATTCAAATACGATAATGTACATTCATTGCCAGAAGAAAAAATATTTAAGACTCTGACCTCAAGCGGAACATCTGGTCAAGAGCCATCCAAAATTTATCTTGATAATTTTACAGCTAGAAGACAAACCAAAACTTTGTCAAAAATCCTTAGCGATGTAATGCCAATGGCAAGAATGCCAATGATAATAATTGATTTTCAGGATGTGAGGAGCTCAAGAAATAAATTCAATGCAAGGGCAGCAGGAGTCGGAGGTTTCTCCATGTTTGGCAAAAAACCTATTTATGCATTTGATGAAAATAATCAACTTAATTTAGAAGCAATTGATCAATATATTGAAGATAATGCCGGATTACCAATTTTTTTATTCGGTTTTACTTTTGTAGTTTGGAAACACTTTATTTCTGAGTTAAAGAGACTTAATAAAAAAATAATTTTTCCAGAAAAATCGCTGCTTATTCATGGCGGTGGATGGAAAAAGATTGAACATGAGAGTGTTTCACAAAGCGAGTTTAAAAATATCTTTGAAGAACATACAGGCATAAAGAAAATAGTTAATTATTATGGAATGGTAGAGCAAGTAGGAAGTATTTTCACAGAATGTTCTGAGGGTTATTACCATACAACTAATTACAATGACATTTTAATAAGAGATGAGTCTAACTTTAAACCGCTTGAGTATGGTCAAACTGGTTTAATACAATTATTTAGTATTTTACCCACTTCTTATCCTGGCCATTCAATTTTGACAGAAGATTTGGGGATTGCACATGGAATAGACAATTGTAAATGTGGAAAAAATGGAAAATATTTTTCTATAGTTGGAAGACAAGCACAATCAGAGCCGAGAGGATGCAGTGATGTCATTAAGTAGGTTCAACATAGATCATATTGACCTTAATAATATCGATGAATTTTTAAAAAAAATTGAATTATCAAAACTAAAACTAAAAAGATTTGATGATGAAGTTATTGAATTTTTATCTGAGTTTTCATCAAAAATTTTATTAAATAATAGCCTAAGAAAATATCCTGAACTTATAGTGCTTGCAAATTGGTTTAGGAAAAGAAATATATTCAAAATAAAAGAAGCTCATTCTAATTTTATTAAGCACCCACTGGGCACAATATTTCATGTTGCTCCAGGAAATGTGGATACAATTTTTATATATTCAATGTTTATATCTTTGCTTAATGGTAATAAAAACATAGTTAAAATTTCTCATAGAGAGAGTGAATTAATTAATGAGATTATTCATACAATTGATGAGGTTTTGTGTAATCCCGCTTTTGATAATTTAAGAGGGTACATCTCAATAATTAGGTATGAAAATCAGGAAGAAATCACAACAAAATTATCTAAGATTTGTAACTGTAGAGTTTTATGGGGTGGTGATAATACAATTAACCAGATAAGCAGGCTGCCATTAAATCCGAGAGCTCTTGAAGTAAAATTCTCGGACAGGTTTTCATTTAGTGTCATTAACTCAGATATAATCTCTTCCTTAACTGATAAAGAGCTGGAAGAATTATCAGAAAGGTTTGTAAATGACCTTACTTTTTTTAATCAAGAAGCTTGCTCATCAACAAAGTTAATTTATTGGGTAGGAAAGAAAAATAAATCGGTTATTGAAAAATGGTGGGATATTTGCAGGAAAAAAATTGGTTCTGATATTTTAGTGCCCCCAATTCAAACAGACCGATTTGTTAACCAAAATTTAATTGCTGCAAATTTAGATGTAAAGGTTGAGCATGACCCATCTATACCTGTAATCACACTTTACTCACCAAATAAAAATGATCTTAATTTTTTAAGAAACAATCACTTTGGAAATATTTTATGCTCTCAAATCTTTCTAAAAAATCTTGATATGATAGGTGACTTACTATCTGAAAAGGACCAAACATGTTCATATTATGGTTTCTTAGAAGATGACTTGGTTAAAGTTTTTTGGAATAGATCTTCTGTTGATAGGGTAGTTCCTATAGGCAAATCACTTGATTTTAACTATATTTGGGATGGATATAATTTATTTGAGGTATTTTCAAGGCATATCGGAAAAGAATGAGAGGCATTAGCAAGCAACAATTAATAGATGACTTTAGAAATCTTGGTATAGAGCAAGGAGACTTCTTATTCATTACTGGTGATTTGCTTAGAGTTGGATACTTTCAACGGCAAAGGAAAGATCTATACAATGACTGGATGGAGATTTTAAAAGAAGTTGTTGGAAGTGATGGAGACATTATTGTTGCAGCTTATAGCAATACATTTTTTAGTTTTAAGAAGAATAAAGACTTAATTTTTACAAAAGATAGCCCAACAATATGTGGTAGCCTCTCCGATCTTTTTTTAAAGAGTGAAGGCACATTTAGAAGCTCACATCCAACAAACTCATATGTGGGTTTTGGGAAAAGAGCTAGTAAAGTTCTGAATAAACATGATGCAAACTCAACGTCATATCAGGTCGTGGAGGATATTCTGGAATACAAAGCAAAGAATCTATTAATGGGCACTATCGATAAATCCAATGCTCCAATGGCTTTTCATCAGGTCTTATTTAAGCTTGGTTATAATAACAAACATCCCTTTTCTGGACTTGGTCAAGTTTACTATTTCAATGAAAATGGGGAAAAAAAGCTATTCACCAGATATGATGTTGGAGGGTGTTCAGGTGGTAGCTATAAATTATTGCCTGAGTTATTAAATCTTGAATCTACAAGATATGGCAATATTGGTAATTCCAAAACCCTAGTTCTTGATGGAAAAGATAGTTTCGATGCTATAGATAATGTGTTAAGAAAAAACATTTCAAGTTGTAAGTGTAATGATGTATCATGTGTTAGTTGTTATGGAAGGCTTTACAGCCTGACAATGCTGCCTTCATGGCTTTTAAATTTAAATAAAATAATAAAACGTTTGAGGTAATTCATATGAAAGAAAAAATAAGAGAGATTTTCTCTGAAGTGCTTGAAGTGGAAGTTGCAGTTATCGTTGATAATCTAGAGTATTCAGCTATTCCGCAATGGGATTCAGTAGCACATATGGCAATAGTAGCAGCTATTGAAGATGAGTTTGATATTATGATTGAAACTAATGATATTATTGATATGAGCTCATTTGAAATTTCAGTTGATATTATCAAAAAGTATCTTTAAAAACTTTTTCAAGTTTGTGTTAATATTTTGAACATGTATATCGTTGTGACCGGAGCATTATCTGGTATTGGCAAAGAGACAGTAACGCACCTTGCAGAAAATAATTGGAACGTTATCGCATGTGTTGAGAGGGACTGTTCTGATTTTAAAAAATTTTCAAATAATCTTTCAAAAAAGACATCACAAAAAATTGAAGTTATTAACTTTGATTTAGGAGATGAAGAGTCAATAATTAATGCTGCCAAAAAAATTAAATCACTTAAAGTTGATTTAAAAGGGCTAGTAAATATTGCTGGGATAACTAAAGACTCCAGTGTTCTGATGACTTCATCTCAAGACTTAAAGCATGTGAATGATATAAACTTTTTTGGTCCAGTAGTTTTTACTCAGTATTTTATAAAGTTAACTCAAAGATCTGATATTGCAAAGAGTGTTGTATTTATATCATCAATTTCAGCTTTAGATGGTATTGAGGGAATGCTCTCATATGGCACATCTAAAAATGCAATCGTAAATGCAGCACGGGTTTTTTCAAGAGAGCTTGGCGACAAAAATTATAGGTTTAATGTAATAGCGCCAGGGGTTATTGATACAAAAATGAATGAAAAAGTACCTTCTGACATATTGGAAAAAAGAATTGCCTCCACTTCTCTGAGAAGGATTGGTTCACCAAAAGAGGTTTCTAAAGTAATAGAATTTTTGATATCTGATTATTCAAGTTTTATTACAGGTCAAACAATAAGGGTAGATGGTGGCATAGGGTAATGTTTAATTTTGCAAATAAAACAGTCTTAGTAACTGGCGCCAACAGGGGGATAGGAGCACAAATAGCAAAATCTTTTCTTGAGCATGAAGCAAATGTAGTGATGCATTTTAGATCTGAAAGCGATGAATCAAAAAAGCTCATAAGTGAGCTCAGGAAAGATTATTCAAATCAACTTTCATCAATATGTTTTGATCTGTCTAATGGAGAGCAAATAAAAAATGAATTAAAAATTCTGCTCAAAGATAATCCAGTTGATATTTTAGTTAATAATGCTGGAGTAACGCATAATATGATTTTACAAATGACCAGTGAAGATGACCTATATATGCAATATGAAATTAATACATTTGCACCTTTTAGAATAATGCAGCTAGTCCTAAGAAAAATGGTTAGAGCAAAACAAGGATCTATTATAAATATATCCTCATCTGCTGCATTTGATGGTAATCAAGGAAAATCAATATATGGTGGCACAAAAGCAGCTCTTATAGCTATGTCAAAGTCCCTCTCTAGAGAGGTAGGTCCTTACGGTATCAGGGTTAATTGTATTGCCCCAGGAATAACTGAAACAGATATGCTGTCATCTATGACTGAAGATGTGATCAATGAAAGCATAAATCAATCAGATTTAAAGAGATCAGGTCGACCTATCGACATTGCAAACGCAGTTATGTTTTTAGCTTCTGAAAAATCTTCCTATATTACAGGCCAAACAATTAGGGTCGATGGAGGGATGTAGTGTTAAAGCCGGTAAAAATTGAAAATTTGCGAGATCGCGTTATTAGTTTGGCTTGTAGTGCTGGATCAAATGGAGCCCATGTTGGAAGCTCACTTTCATTATTAGAAATATTATATGTTTGCATTAGCCAAAAAGAATTAAATGTAATTTTAAGTAAAGGACATGGTGCTTTAGGCTTATATGTAGTTCTTGAGCACTTTAACTATATATCTAGTCAAGATACCGAATCATTTAATAAAAACGGAACACGTTTTTTTTGTCATGCAATGAAAGATAGTAAAAAAAAGATTGAGTTTTCAGGAGGAAGTTTAGGGTTGGGGCTTCCATTTACAGTGGGTAAAGCCATTACTAGTCCTAAAAAAGAGTTTGTGGTAATAATTGGTGATGGAGAATTAGATGAAGGTATCTGCTGGGAATCGCTATTATTTTGTTCTCAAAATCAACCCAAAAACTTAACAATAATTATCGACAGAAACAACCAACAATCTGATGGCTACAAAGACGATATAATTTCACAACGAAATCTTTTTGATAAATTATCTGGATGGGGTTTTAAACTTTTTGAAGTTGATGGACATAACCCTGAAGAGATATTTAATGCTTTAAAAACCAAAATAAATTTAACAAAAGTTATTATTGCTAACACTATAAAAGGGAAGGGGTATAGTTTATTTGAAGACAATCCTGAATGGCATTATGGAATAATATCTGAAAAATTACTTTCAGATCTAAAGAACGATGGAAAATCTCAATAATATAAAAGCAATCAGCTTAACAAGGCTTGGTCAG
>Ga0163111_10001189_pt1 | contig 15907 bp, 16 predicted proteins | sample CRUFie1St18metaG_FD_109645 | JGI IMG/M metagenome (GOLD analysis project Ga0163111, IMG submission 109645) | Marine microbial communities from the Costa Rica Dome - CRUD Field 142mm St18 metaG | ecosystem: Environmental > Aquatic > Marine > Oceanic > Photic zone | place: Costa Rica: the Eastern...
CCACTTTCTCCTCGGCCTGAAGCCCCATGGCAATGAGGCCACGCGACACGGCGTCCATTTCCTCCACAAACTGGGCGGTGGAGTAGGTCACACGGTTGCCGTAATTGGGCATGGTCATCATCACGTCCAAGGGCTTGGTGGCCAATTGGTAACGTGGGAAATCGAACAGGCGGGTCGGTTGTGTCATGATTCAGGGCTGGGGCGCTTGGCGCCGGTTTGGGGTCCAAAATACACACCCACCCGCGAACGACAAGCCCTGTCGCGAGGTGACCGTCCTCTTAAAGTGCGTGTCCGCAATGCCTGCAATACACAGCATCGTCGTCATGGCCCTCTGAAGCGCATCCGGGACACGCCTGGGTGTTGGTGTCCACGCGCGTCGTGCGGGCGAGTTCGGCGCCCACAATGCCTGTCGGCACAGCCAAGATGGCGTAGCCAAGGATCATCATCAGCGAGGCAATGATTTGACCAGGAACCGTTTGGGGAGCGATGTCTCCGTATCCCACAGTGGTGACCGTCACGATGGCCCAATAGATGCTCCGAGGGATGCTCGTGAAGCCCGCATCCGCATCTTCCACCATGTAGACCAAGGTTCCGAGCAAGGTGACGAGCACCAAAACAGCAGAGAGAAAGACCACGATTTTGCGTTGGCTGGCGCGCAGGGCGTCTTTCAGGATTTGGGCTTCATGGAGGAACCCGACCAATTTCAGCACGCGGAACACCCGCAGCAGCCGCAGCATCCTTACAACCCGCAGGCTTGCCGCACCGGGCAGCAACACCTCCACAAACGTCGGCAGAATGCTCAGCAGGTCCACCAGTCCGTAGAAACTGAAGGCGTATTTCAACGGGCGCTTGACCGCAAGGAGACGAAGGACGTATTCCACCGTGAACAGTCCGGTGAAGACAAACTCAAGGGCGCGCAATTCTTCCCCATAAGTGGCGCGAACGGAGGCCACACTTTCCACAAGCACGGCACCCACGCTGAGGAGAATGGCCCAAAGCAAGGCGACGTCGAAGCGTTTTCCAGCGGGGGTGTCCGCTTCAAAAATGACGGTGTGAAGGCGGTGACGCCAAGGAGCGTTCGTGTCTGAGATGGCCATGTTGGGCAAGATAAAGGAAGCCGAATCAGTCGGTCGGGTGGGTGTACATCAAGACGATTTCCATCCAGCCGTCCGGTTCCATCCAATGGTCAGTGTGAGGCGGGATTTGGCAGGTGTCGCCTGCTTCCACCGCCACGCGATCCTCTCCAACCACGATGGTGCCATTTCCGGAGACGACCCGGCAATGCTCCCACATGTCGTGCCGGTGCGCCCTTCCGTTTCGCTCAAATCCCAGACGCTCCACAAGGGGCTCTTCGCCCCGGGACACCGTGACCTCAAGCCATCCAAACGACGTTTGCCGTCGCGTCGGATGCACCGAGTCACTCATGCTGGATGCGACTTATTTCGCGAACGTGGGGGCGACCACGAGGTCCTTGGAACCACGGGTGTGGATGTAGAATCCTTCGCCCGACTTCGAGCCAAGCTTGCCCGCTGTCACCATGTTGACGAGCAGAGGGCATGGGGCATATTTGTCCTGGCCCAACCCGTCGTGCAACACTCGGAGGATGCTCAGGCACACGTCGAGGCCAATGAAGTCTGCGAGCTGAAGCGGCCCCATGGGGTGCGCCATGCCGAGCTTCATCACGGTGTCTATTTCTTCGACGCCCGCCACCCCTTCGTGCAGGGTGAGGATGGCCTCATTGATCATCGGCATGAGGATGCGGTTGGCCACAAAGCCAGGGTAGTCGTTCACTTCCACGGGCACCTTGCCAAGCTGGGCACTGAGTTCCATGACCTCCTTGCACGTGGCGTCGCTCGTGGCGTAGCCGCGGATGACTTCCACCAGCTTCATCACGGGCACAGGGTTCATGAAGTGCATGCCAATGACCTTGTCGGGACGACCGGTCGCGGCGGCAATGCGCGTGATGCTGATGGAGCTTGTGTTGGTGGCGAGGATGCAGCCTTCGGGTGCAGCGGCGTCGAGGTCCGCAAAAATCTTCAGCTTCAAGTCGACGTTCTCGGTGGCCGCTTCCACCACCAATTCGGCGTGTGCTACTGCCGCCGCCAAATCCGTGGAGGTGGTCAACTGCCCGAGCGCCGCGTCTTTGTCTGCCGCGGAGATTTTCTCCTTGGCGACCATGCGGTCCATGTTCTTTCCGATGGTGGCCAAGGCGCGCTCCAGGGCGTCTGCTGAACGGTCCATCATGACCACATCGTGGCCAGACTGCGCAAAGACGTGGGCAATGCCGTTGCCCATCGTGCCAGCCCCAATCACTGTGATCTTCATAATCAGGCTTCTTTTAGCGTGGTCGCCTTCTTGGCCGCAGGCTTTTTGGCCGCGGTTTTCTTTGCAGGCTTTTTCTCGGCCTTGGCTTCCTTCTTGGGTGCTTCTTCCGCAGGCGTTTCCTCCGGCTTCTCAGGGGCTTCGAGAGGGAAGGCACCTTTGCTCACGAGCAGGTTGTACCACTGCACGAGCTTCTTCAAATCGCTTTGGTACACGCGGTCGTGATCGAGCTCGGGGACAATGCCGTCGACGAAGTCACGAATGGTCTGCGCAGCGCCCTTGTGGGAGGGACCTTCAGCGCCTTTTTGGGCGTCGTGCATGCGGTTGAGGATGTCCAACAGGGGCACATCGTCATCGTGGGTGTACATGGTGATGTCTGCGAGGTTGCTGACGCGGGCGGTGCCGGGCACGCTTGAGCGCTTGCCGTCCACCATGCTTTCCACCACGATGCTGGCGCTTCCGGAGGCCAACACTTGATACAGGCCAGGCTTGCCGGCCACTGCGAGAATGTCTGTGATCTTCATTGCGTTGCGAAAGTACGCAAGGACCGCCCTCAAAGGCCGGGGCAAGTCGGAAGTTGGGCGAGGGGGGAAGCGTGACCCTCGCCGTCCAGCCCAAACGCCGCGTGCTTCAATCCATTGGTCACAAGCAGGACGGGGACGCGGAGCACCAAGTTGTAGCGTGCTGCCTGTGACACGGCATCCTGATTGAGTGCCACGTTGGGCGCCTTGCACTCTACGAGGATCCGCGGGGTGCCGTCTGGGGTGAACGCCACAATGTCTGCACGGCGCGACATGCCATTGAGCGTCAGTTGATGCTCCACCGACATGCATCCCAACGGGTAGCCAAGGACGGCATTCAAATGGTGAATGACATGCTGACGCACCCACTCTTCCGGCTCCAACACCACCCACTTTTTTCGGGCGAGACACAGGACCTCCATCTTGCCTTTGGTGGGCTGTCTTGTTTGAAGTGGCGCAGCGGGCCACTTCAGCGAAGGCGTTGGGGAATCCATGCCGCGAATCTACTTCTCAAGGCAGTACCTTCGCGGACATGCCGCATCGCCAAATCGTACGCAACATCACCTCGGGGAAGCTCTCTCCGATTTACGTGTTGCACGGCGAGGAGCCCTTCTTCGTCACGGAAATCGTGCAGGCCCTTTTGGACACGGTGGTCGACGAGGGATTCAAGGATTTCAACGAGACCGTGCTCTACGGACGCGACACGGACGTGGATGAAGTTCTCGCGGCGGCACGTCGCTTTCCCATGATGGCCGACCGTCAACTTGTACTGGTCAAGGAGGCGCACGACATGCGCATGTGGAAGCGGAAGGACGACATGGCCAAACTCTCAGCCTACGCAGAGGACCCTGTCCCTTCGACGGTGCTTGTCTTCGCCCACCCGCACAAGAAGGTCGACAGCCGATTGAAGGCGGTGAAGACGATGTCGCGTCAAGGAACCCTGTTTTTGAGCGACAAAGTCCGCGACCACAAGTTGCCGCAGTGGATTGCGGGCTATGCAGAAGGGAAGGGGCTGCAATTGGACGGCCGTGTGTCGCAGTTGCTCGCCGAGAGTTTGGGCAACAACCTGCAGAAAGTGGCCAACGAGTTGGCCAAACTCCAAATCCTGCTTCCGGAAGGCACGAAGGTCACCACCGACCATGTGGAGCAGCACATCGGAATCAGCAAGGACTACAACGTCTTTGAGCTGCAGCGCGCCCTGGGCAACAAAGACATTGAACGGGCCAACCGCATCGTTCAGTACTTCGAGGCCAACCCCAAGAACGCACCGCTCGCGATGGTCGTGCCGGTGTTGCACGCCTACTTCGCCCGGGTCCTCGTCTACCAAACCCTGCAAGACCGGTCTGAAGGTGCCGCGGCGAAGGCCATGCGGTGCAGTCCCTACGCCGTGCGTGACTACGCCCGCGCCGCAAGTGCCTTTACACCAGCGAAGGTGGAACGCATCTTTGGGTACCTCAGGGATGCCGACAAAAAGGCCAAAGGACGATCCAATGCCACCACAACGGACGGCATGCTCCTCAGAGAGACGGTGTTCAAGATTTTGCACTGACCTTTGGCCCCATGAACGATTTGATGTTGCGTGCCCTGCGTGGCGAAGTTGTAGAACGGCCGCCGGTGTGGATGATGCGTCAAGCGGGTCGAACCTTGCCTGAGTACCGCGCCGTTCGCGCAGAGGTCGGCGGCTTCAAGGACTTGCTGATGAACCCCGACCGTGCGGCCGAGGTGACCCTTCAGCCCATTGACGCATACGGCGTGGATGCCGCCATCTTGTTCAGCGACATCTTGGTCGTACCCGAAGCCATGGGCCTTCCGTACAACCTCGTCGAGAAGGTGGGCCCCCGCTTTCCAGAAACGATTTGCTCGCGCAGCGACCTCGACCGCCTGCACGAAGTCGATCCTGAGCGAGACCTCAAGTACGTGCTCGATGCCGTACGCATCACCCTTCGCGAGCTCGATGGCCGCGTGCCACTCATCGGCTTTGCAGGTGCCCCTTGGACCCTGTTTTGCTACATGGTGGAAGGGAAGGGGAGCAAGGACTGGGCCCTCGCACGCCGGATGCTTTGGGAAGAACCGGCGCTCTCGGACGCCCTTCTCGCCGCCATCACCGCCGCCACCAAGTCCTACCTGCATGCCCAAATCGACGCCGGCGTCCACCTCGTCCAGCTCTTCGACAGCTGGGCCGGTTCCTTGAGCCGCGACTTGTATGTCCAGCGCATCCTGCCCCATATGCAGGACCTGCTCGAAGGGCTTCAAGACCGCGTGCCTGTGACAGTGTTCGCCAAGGGGGGCAGCCACTTCCTCGGCGACCTCGCCACCTTGCCGTGCACCACGCTCGGCCTGGACTGGCAAACCGACCGCCGATGGGCCCGGGACCTCGCCAACAACGCCCCCGGCGGACCCAAAGTCCTTCAGGGCAACCTTGACCCCAGCGTGCTCTACGCCAATCCTGGCACCATTCGTGCAGAGACTCATCGCATGATTGATGAATTGGGCATCCATCGCACCATCGCTAACTTGGGCCACGGTTTGTACCCCGACATCCCTGCCGACCACGGCAGGGCGTTTGTCCAAGCGGTGAAGGAGTACGTGCCTGCAACTGAACGAGAAACAACCACATCTGCATGATTTTCAAGATTGACACCGCGCGTTTGTCGCGCTTGGCCATGGTCTTCTTGGCCACATTGGCCTTCCAAGGCCTTCAAGCCCAAAACCTCGTCCCCAACGCCAGCTTCGAGCAGGTCGCCGAGGAAACCAAAGAAAAGGACATCAAGACCTTCGGGTTGGTGAACACCGTGACCAACGAGTGGAGCGGGGCTACGGATGTGTCTCCCGATTTGTTCATGGTTCGCGAAAAGGCGAGCAAGGTCACAGCACCTTGCAACGACTACGGCTTCCAAGAGCCCCAAGACGGCGATTTTTACGCCGGGTTCCGCGCCTACAGCAAAAGCCCCAAGCTCAAGCGCTCCTACCTCCAAGTGCAGCTCACTGAAAAGCTTGAAGCCAACCAGATGTACTGTGTCTCCTTCGACCTGAGCCTCGCGGACCTGAGCCGCTATGCCGTGCCAGACATCGGTGCCATTTTGAGCGACCGCAAAATCGAGCGCGGCGGCACGGCCCCCATTGTCCAAAAGCCCGACGTGCAGCACAAGAGCAACAAGACCATGGTGTACATGGACGGTTGGGAGACGGTGTGCGGCACCTTCACTGGTACAGGAGAGGAAGAGTACCTCATCATCGGTTGCTTCGGCGGAGATGCCAGCATTGACGAGGAAAAGGTCAAGCGACCCATGGGCAACGACTGCTTCGCCGGCAAGGCCCAGCAGGCCCAAGCGTACTATTACATCGAGAATGTCAAGGTGGAAGCCATCACCGCGTTGAGCGAATGCAAGTGTGGCGCGGCAGATGAGCGTGACATGGATTTGGTTTACGGTTCTGCAAGCAATTTGCCGGAAGACGCTACTGCCAAGCAGCGCATCGAAGCCGCGGGCATCTACTACGCCTTCCTCAAGCGCATGCCCACCGCTGCCGGAAAGACCACGATTGCGGACGTCGTCGCCTTGTTGAACGAAAACCCCAACATGAACCTCGAGATTGTGGGTCACTGTGACGACGACGAGTTCCTCGAAGGCAAAATCAACGTGCGTTACAAGGGCATCGGCAAGAAGCGCGCAGGCCAAGTCAAGCGACTCATTGAGGCGGCGGGCATCGCCCCGGAACGCATCGCGGTGAGCGGTCGGGAGAACACGGATCCTGCGAGTACACGCGACAGCGAAATCGCGCGGGCCCAAAACCGCCGCGTGACCTTTCTCGTGAAGTAATTTGCGAAAGTCATTCCAAGAAAAAAGGGCGTCCCTCGGGATGCCCTTTTTTGTGCGCCTGATGCGAGGCATTCGAGGCCTTTATTCAGGCCATCCGCAAGTGACCGCGGTGTGATTTGGGAATCCGTTGAAGGATGGTGAAGGCAATCAGGAACAGCCCCACCAAGGCAAGGATGCTGTTGCGCATCGAGCCGGTCACGCCTTCGATGTAGCCCCACCCAAACATGCCAATCACCAAGCCGCTTTTTTCGAGGACTTCGTAGAAGCTGAAGTAGGATGCGTTGTCTTCCGTCTCAGGGATGAGCTTACTGTACGTGGAGCGGTTCAAGCTCTGTGTACCGCCCATCATGAAGCCAATGACGCCGGCCGCGACGTAAAACCCTTCTTTGGTGGAGGCAAACCAATAGGCGTAGACGCACACGGCACACCACGCGAGGATGCAGCCTCCGAGGGCCTTGACGTTGCCCAGCTTTCCGCTGCACCACGCCACGAAAAACGCGCCTGGAATGGCCACGATTTGCACCAAGAGTGTGGCCACGATGAGCTCTGCAGTTGTGAGTTGCACCTCTTTAATGCCAAAGCTGGTGGCCATCAACATGATGGTTTGGATGGCCATGCTCATCACGAAAAACGACCCGAGGTAGCGGGTGAGGTGCAATTTGCCTTTCAAGTCCTTGGCCACCACGCGCAGTTCTTTGAAGCCTTGGGTGAGCAGGTTGCCCTTGGGCCGCGCGTTGTGCGGGTTGGAGGGGAGCTTGCGGAAGGCAGGCTGCGCCCAGCTGACCCACCACACGCCCACGAGCACAAAGGCCCATTTGGTAAGGTGAGAGCCGATGCCCATGATGAAGGCCAAGCAAATGAGAAGCAAGGTCACCGAGCCGATGTAGCCCATGACGTAGCCACGTGCGCCAAGTTTGTCATGCTCTTCAGGCGGTGCGATTTCTGGCAAGTAGGCGTTGTAGAATCCGAGACTGCCCCAAAAGCCGAGGTTGGCCAAGAACAACGAGCCCATGCTCCATTCCAAATGCACCGGGTTGAAGAAGAACATGCTCGCACAACCCAATGCTCCGGCGTAGCAGAAAATCTTCAGGAACGTCAATTTCTTCCCCGCGTAGTCGGCCATGCCACTGAGCAAGGGACTGAGGAAGATGATGACCAAGAAGCTTGTGGCCAACACGTAGCTGTAGAGCTGGGTGTTGAGGAATTCCATGCCCCAAAAAGACACCACATCGCTCACCAACGTGCCGTCCTCTTCACGAACGGTGGTCATGGCATTGTAGAAGATGGGAAAGATGGTGGTTGTGATGACCAGCGAGTACACACTGTTCGCCCAGTCGTACATGGTCCACGCTTTTTGGACCTTTTTGCTGTACACAGGTGCATCTTGGGTAGTCATGGCCGCCAAGATAGGCCGCAGGTTGAAAGGTCATGTACCTTTGACCCCGATGCACAACGATGGTTCCTTGAATGGGCAGTATGATGTGGTGGTTGTGGGCGGCGGAATCGTCGGTGCAGCCACGTTCTACAAGCTCCAAAAGCGCTTCCCGGAGCGCCGCATGCTTTTGATTGACAAAATGCCCCGCTTGGCCGACCACCAAACCGGCAACAACTCGGGCGTCATTCACTCCGGACTCTATTACAAGCCTGGGTCGTTGAAGGCCACCAACTGCGTGCAGGGACGTCGGGAGCTCGTGCAATTCTGCAAGGAACACGACGTGCCACACGACGTCTGTGGCAAGGTTGTCGTGGCGGCGGACAAGTCGGAGCTGCCCATGCTCGAGAAGATTCACGGCATCGGCCGACAAAACGAGATCGAGAATCTCGAGCGCATCGACGCCAACCAGCTTCGCGAAATCGAACCTCATTGCAAAGGCGTGGCGGCCCTTTGGGTTGGATGCACCGGCATTGTGGATTTCCGGAACGCCACAGAGAAGATGGCTGCAGCAGCCCTCGCCATCCAACCCCAAAGCGCCATTCGACTCGGGGAAGAGGTCGTGGACCTCGGTCCCGAAGGAGACGGCTCGGTCATTCGCACGACCGTGGCAGGGGAGGCGCGGACCTACCACGCCGACAAGGTGGTGGTGTGCGCAGGCCTTCAAGCCGACCGTTTGGCACGCAAAGACGGAGTTGCTTTGAAGGAACGCGTGGTCGGGTTCCGAGGCGATTACTACGAGCTCGAAGACCACGCCAAGCACAAGGTGCGCAACCTCATTTACCCTGTCCCCAACCCGGATTTCCCGTTCCTCGGCGTGCACTTCACGCGGATGACCAATGGCGAGATCGAGTGTGGTCCCAACGCAGTCTTCACCTTCAAGCGCGAAGGCTATGGCAAGACCGACTTTGACTTGCGGGACACCATGGAAGCGCTGGGGTATGGAGGAACGTGGAAGCTGTTCTTCAACAACATGGCGTTTGGCATCAACGAGTACCGTCGTGCCTTTTCGAAGCGCCTTTTCTTGAAGACGCTTCAGCGGTTGGTGCCGTCCTTGACCATGGACGACATCCGTCCGGGACGCTCAGGCGTGCGCGCGCTCTTGCTCAGTCAGAATGGGGACACGCGCGACGATTTCCGCATCGAAACCACGGACCGTTCCATCCACATTTTGAACGCTCCGTCACCCGCAGCCACAGCATCGTTGGCAATTGGAGACTACGTCGCCGATCGCTTTCAGGAGCGGTTCACGGCCTGAGGTCCCATTGCGGGGCATTTCGCTTCAAGCTCAGGGGCAGAGCGAGTCGTAGACAAGCAAGAATTCGAGCAAATCGTTGACGTTGATGGCGCCGTCGAAGTTCATGTCGCCTGGGCACACAGGTACGCATCCCATGAGTGCTTCGTCGTAGATGGTCCCATTCAAGCACATGTAGCTCAAGTCGCAACTGCCATCGTCCACGGTGGCTGAGACGTTGTAGTTGATGGACAGCGGGTTGGTGCAGCCTTCCACGTACCCTGCAGGCAAGTCGCATGGCGCGGGACATCCCGCCAAGGGGTCAAAGTCGCAGGACAGCGGATTCATGCAGCCAGGATAGGTGCAAGAGCCGTCCGACGTCAAGGCCTCCGGATCGAAGTTGCACGCCATCTCATCCGTGCATCCCGGACTTGAGGGATACAGCGTGAAGCACCCTTCATCGGCTGCGTTTCCTCCTTCAAACCCTGAGCCATTCCATGCTCCTGCATGCAGAACGACCTCGTCCATCACGAGGGTGAGGACGTCCCCACAGAGGCTCCAAACGTACATGGTTTCGTCGGTGCTGGATGCGGTGAAATCGCCATCAAACGTCAGCACGGAGGCTGTGGGGTCGTCGTCGCACAAGGCGTCCACGTTCAAATCCCACGTGGTGGCCGTCATGTCCGTCACTTCGTTTTGCTCAAACGCACACGAGCCGTCGTCCACGCAGGCCTCGGCATTGTAATTGCATGCCCAAGGCGTGGTGCATCCCTCGAATGCGTTGAATGCGAAGGTGACGCTCTCTCCAGCGCCGCCAGCAACAGGATCGTGTTCGCTGGTGTCAAGGATCCATTCGACGAGGTTGCCGTTGGAAGCCTCCCCAACCTCGAGGGTGTAGCACCCGTCTTCCAGGCATCCGGCATCGAGGGCGTTGTAGCCATTTTGGAGGGTGCCGGAGTCGAGGGTTTGGCCTTGGTTGTTGGACAAATTCCACGTCACACCTTCCCATCCATTGCCCTCTGCGTCCATCATTTGAAGGGTGAAGCAGTGCTCGAGGCAAAAGACGCAGGAAGCGGGCACATTCACGCATACGGTGGGGTCGTAGTTGCAGGCATTGACGTTGGTGCAGCCCAAATTCAAAATGTCCCCTTCAACCCTGCAGCACTCGTAGGACTCTTGGCAGAGGGCATCCCATGTGGTCTGCGCGCAGAAGAGATCGTAAGTGACGACTTGGGCGACACACGCTTGAGATGTTGCGAGGGTGTAGCCTTCGGGCGCTTCGGCGACAAACAGGGCCGGGGCCGACCCGAGCACTTCGGGCAAATGCCATTGAGGTTCAGCGTCGGTTTGGGCGGAAAGGGCGGACCCAAAGACCATGAAAATCCAGGCTGAAAGGCGGAGGTGCAATGTCATGACGAGGTTGGTTGGTGATTGAAAGATACCTCGGGGGCCTCGCTTTGCACATGCCAAGGCACAAAAAAGCCGCCCGATGGGGGCGGCTTCCTTGTCTAACCAAAACCTAATTCATGTCAGCGATGGGTTCGCTGTCAACCTGAAAAACCATGTTCACCTTCCATTACGGGGAAGGATGAAGAAGGTTACACGGGGCGGTGATTTTTTTTGTTCGCTGATCGCGTGAAAGCAAGCTTTCGCTCTCGCGCACAAAAAAGCCGCTCACTGTGTGAACGGCTTTTGTAGTCGGGGCGGCAGGATTCGAACCTGCGATCTCCTGTTCCCAAAACAGGCGCCTTAACCGGGCTGGGCCACGCCCCGCCTCGTGATTGAGGACCGCAAAGATAGGACGCTTTTTTCCTCCGAGCACGATGGTCATTGAAATTTGTTTGGTCCTAAGTCAGGCAGGGTAGCCTTGCTTTGGGGTTGCACCTGACCAAACAATCTCAGTCTTGGGCGATGCGCCAGAAGCCTTGGTAGAAATAGCTCGCTGAGTTTTTGGTGCCACCAGGCATGGGAATCCAACCGTCATTGAGTTTGTCGGTCACGCAGGTGGTGAAGTCACCACCCGAACCGGTGTTGCAGTAGCTGAATTCATATTCCGGGAGAACTTCGGAGACGATGAAGCAGCGCTTGCCTGAGATGGCGGAGCTGTTGCCATTGCTTTCCGATTCGACATAAGACTTGGTGTAGTTGTTGATGATCAAATTGGGTGGAGCAATGGGGTTGTATTCCGTGGCGAAGGTGTACGATTGGTATTGTGAAGACACCCCAAACGCCAGCTGCCACGCCGCCATGTCATCGTTTCTGTTGACCATCCATCCGCACAAGTTGCTGCTGGACGAATTGCCCGCGTCGTATTCTGTTTGGCCCAGATCCGCGAGGTAAGGGTACCATCGGGCCAGGTCTTCTCGTTCCATCATGCGCCATTGAGGCCCTGCCAACCGCGCTTGATTGTAGCAATCAAACTGCACCAAGGTGCCCAAGTCCAAGATGGCGCCGGTGCTGTCGCCGTAGAAAGTCTCTGGGTATTCCTGGCCATACACGGACAAGAGGTCGAGCATGTCGTTGAGGGAGATGTACCCATCGCTGTTGCCATCAGGATTGTAGGGGAAAGGGTATTGCCAGCCGTCGTTTTGGGCGGAGGCAAGCGTGGTCAGTCCCACAAGCAACAAGGTCAAACAATGTTTCATCGTTCTTAGATATACATAACAAGATACGACATCTTTTGGCATGAGGCCGGTGAACGCATCCGCAGAAGGGCGGTTATTTGCATTCCATGAGCGCATCCATGAGAAAGATTCGGCAGTTGCACGCGGCATTGGAGACGCCGATGGCGGATTTGGTGACGTTTCGCGCGTTGCCTACGGGATCGTTGCCCGAGCTCAATCCGTTCCTGTTCCTGAACCACCACGGGCCGCAGGTTTATCCGCCTCACAACGGGGGGCTGCCTTTTGGGCCGCATCCGCACAAGGGGTTTGAGACGCTGACATTTGTGTTTGAGGGTGAGGTTGCGCACAGCGATTCGACAGGCCAAACTTTCGTCACTGGCCCAGGCGGCGTCCAATGGATGACGGCTGGCCGCGGCATCGAGCACGCGGAGGTCTCCCCGGACAGCTTCCTCGAGTCGGGCGGCCCGCTCGAGATCATTCAGGTCTGGATGAATTTGCCGGCGGCGCTCAAGCGGTGCGACCCTTGGTACTGCGGCTACGACAGCGCCGAGCTCCTGCACGTATCTGGGCCCGATGCGTCTTGGACTTGGCACGTCATCTCGGGCGAAGTCGACGGCCAATGCGGCCCGGTCTCGTCCCAAACGGGCCTGTTCATGTCGTGGCTGGATTTGACGCCCAGCGCGTCCTTCTCGACGTCGGTGCCGGAAGCACGGGGCGTGATGCTCTACGTCGTTCGTGGCGAAGTCGAAGTGAACGGCGTCCCCGCCACCACCCGCACCATGGTTGAATTGGAGCGGCACGCCGGCACAGACCTCCACATCACGGCCTGGGACGACGACGCGCTCGTGCTTTTGTGCCACGGGGACGTCATCGACGAGCCGGTCGTCGCCTACGGACCCTTCGTGATGAACACCGAAGAGGAAATTCGGGAAGCGTACTTGGAATACCAGTCCGGCAAGTTCGGACGGGTCGGGGGCTGACCGCGAAGGGTGAAGGTCGCGCGTCGCGACCCACAGGCGTCGCGTTTTAGAGCTGGCCCATCTTGCCCGCGCGGTAGTTGCGGATGCAGGCGTTGATTTGGTCTTGCGAATTCATCACAAACGGCCCGTAGCTCACCAATGGCTCATTGAGAGGCTGCCCGCCCAGGACCAAGAACTCCGAATCTTCGAGCGCGTGGAAACGCAGGACGTCGCCGCCTCGGTCGTACAAAGCGAGTTGCTCGTCGCGCAGGAGGTTTCGGCCTTCGCCTTCGAGCTTGCCCTCAATGAAGTGGGCAAAGGCGTTGTGGGTCGGGTCCACGGGAAGGTCGAGGCGACCTCCGGCTGGGAGGGTGATGTGGTAGTAGAAGGCAGGCGTGAACGTGAACACCGGCGAGGTGCATCCGTTCAGGGAGCCGATCATGACCTTGATTTCCGCATCGCCGACCTCGACGATGGGCGTCTCTTCGCGCTCGTGGATGACGGTCGAGGGGTTGCAAAACTTCTCCTGCGACGGGGTGTTGAGCCAAATTTGAAACCCGTGCACCGTCCCGCCGTCGCGGCGAATCTCGTCGCTGGAAACCTCCTCGTGGATGGCGCCACGCCCGGAACTGAAGAGCATGAATTCGCCCTTGCGGTACACGATGTCGTTGGCGAGGCTGTCGGTGTGACGGCCGCTGCCCGAGATGAGGTACGTGGTGGGGGTGATGCCGGCGTGGGGGTGGGCTTTGATGTCCATGCCCAACGTGCCGGGCTCGATGCGCATCGGCCCAAACTCATCCAGCATCACCCACGGCGACACGAGGTCGGTGTGGTTGCCTGCAAAGGAGCGGATGACAGGCGTATTTTGGACCATTGTACTCTTCGCCGTCAGCACCCGCGCAATGGTGCGTTCACCGCCTTCCGCCCACATTCCCGACGACGCACGTAAAATGCGAGGGAGAATGAGGGAGGCGCCGACGATGGCCGAGCCTTGCAGGAATTCACGACGAAGCATGCGAGTGGTTTTGCACCTTAAGATACGAAGCTGGACGGCATGGGGTCGTGATAGCCAAGCCATGGGTTTGGAACCAAGAGGCATGAGCTTCCTTGTGAGAGCTCGTCCCGAGAGTACTCGCGTCGCTTGGCGCTTGACCCGAGAGTACTCGCGTCGCTTGGCGCTCGCTCGTGATCTCTGAGGGGGGGAGGCTGACAAGCGAAAAGCCACGCCCGCTGTCGCGGGCTTGTTTTTTTGCGCCTTCGTCGTTTCCCTCAAGCGAGCTTGGGGAAACTCCTTGACGCAAAAAAGCCAGCGTCGATACGCTGGCTTTTCGCTTGTGCGGAGAGACCGAGATTCGAACTCGGGGACCAAAATAATCGGTCACAGCTTAGCAGGCTGCTGCATTACCACTCTGCCACCTCTCCAAAAATTGTCCGCGTGCGTCTCGCGCGCTTGCGAGTTGCGGGAGGGCAAAAATAGTGAAATCCTTTCTCTCCCCGCGACACAAACTGAAGGAGTTTGTATCTTGGCTTCAGAACACCAGATTTGGTGTTTCCTTCGATCAATGAAACTCAACAACACAATGAAAAAGTTCCTTTTCCTCGGCGCCTTCGCATTCTTTGCGTTGACCGCGTCAGCCCAATCCACGGAAGCTCCCGCCGACAACAAGGCCAAGACAGAGCAAACTTGCTCCAAGGACCAAAAAGCCTCTTGCGACAAGTCGAAGTCTGCCAGCTGCTGCTCCAAAGGTGCTTCAGCCTCTACGGACGGCAAGGTTGCCTCTTCCGACAAGTCCAAGTCTGCCAGCTGCTGCTCGAAGGGTGCTTCTGCATCTACTGACGCCAAGGGTGCGTCTTGCAGCAAGTCTTCTTCTGCTGGATGCTGCTCGAAAGGCGCAGCCGCAGATGCAGGCGACAAGAAGTCCAAGAAAAACAAGAAGCGTGGCGACAAAGCCACGGGTTTGAGCTCCAAAGGACAGTGATTTGAGCGATGCTCGGCTTGTCCGAGTGAGGAAAGGGGCGGCATGGATGCGGCCCCTTTTTTTGTACCCGTCATTCGTGGTGTGGCCAAACCGCCACATCTTTGCGCATGAAACACGTTGCCAACGGGCGACGACATGGTCCCATAGCTCAACAGGATAGAGCATCTGCCTTCTAAGCAGACGGTTCGGGGTTCGAGTCCCTGTGGGATCGCCAGGCTTCAGGTTGGTGTGTTTGTCAACGCAGTATCTTTGCGGGATGACTAGAATCCTCAGCTTGATGCTTTGCGGCATCGTATTCACCTCGGCGAATGCACAACGCGAAACTCAGAACTTCACTGAGCTCAACATAGGTCTTGCAGCCATTGATGATCACTCATTCGATACGGTGGTCCCTGGAATCAGTCTTCTATTCGGCAGGACCATTCAGTTTTCGAACAACAACGTTGCCGAAGTCCAGATTGGGGCAGCCGCTCCAACGCTGATTACAGGTAAGCTCGCAGCAGGAATAGGGACATTGGAGAAGAATGTGATGCTGGCAGTTCGACCTTGGCCACTGACAATTGGACCGCAGATTAAAAGAAATCGATTTACATGGTCCTTCGAATTTGGAACCGCAACTGAGGCAAGTTTTGATGCAGGGTGGATAGTCACCGCTGCATATCGTTGGGATCTCACCCGAAAGGAAAAAGAGTAGAAAAGGCTTTCGGTCAGGTGGACCTTCAGCAAGCCGTCGTGGAGGACTTCAGGCGCTGTCTTGGACCTTCAAGGTAGGTGAAGAGGCTGTCGTTAAGGCCGCTGACCCGGTGCGCGGAAACGCAGCATATCATCGGGGCGTTTGATCAAGTGTTTGGTCCCCATGCCTTTGACCCGCTTTCGCCACAACTCAAAGCTCTTGCGCTTCAAGGATCGGCGCATGAGGGCACGCACGTCATTCTCCTTCAACCCAAACTGCCACTCGATCGCCTCAAACGGCGTCCGGTCTTCCCACGCCATTTGGATCACCCGGTCCAAATCTTCC
>Ga0163111_10001190_pt1 | contig 15906 bp, 9 predicted proteins | sample CRUFie1St18metaG_FD_109645 | JGI IMG/M metagenome (GOLD analysis project Ga0163111, IMG submission 109645) | Marine microbial communities from the Costa Rica Dome - CRUD Field 142mm St18 metaG | ecosystem: Environmental > Aquatic > Marine > Oceanic > Photic zone | place: Costa Rica: the Eastern...
AGCATATCCTGATGATAGTAGTTTATATCCAACAGGTGCTATTAATGATTGGACATTTAGTACAAATGTTTCAACAGCAATTGATGATCTAAATGAACTATCACAAAATGTTATTAACAATACCGCTGTAATCAATGTTGACTTTACAGCAAATACAGTAACAGGTGCTCAAGGCACAACGGTTACACTAACAATTACAGCACAAGGAAACCCAAACAGATATACAATAAATTGGGGTGATGGTACAACTGACACAGCCGTCACTGATAGTACACCTTCACACACTTACAATGACAACACAGGAAGTCCTTTTTCTGTAACTGTCACTGCTTTTAACAACACTGGAGTAGGTAGAGGTAGTTCTGTTAGTAAAACTAGAACAGATTATATTACAATTTACGGTCCAACACCTGTTGTAACTTTTGCGGCCTATGCCGCGTCATCAGGCGGAAGTCCAATTACTCAGTGGGACGATGGAGATACAATTTATTTTGAAAACACAACAACAAATACTTCGGGTGCTACAGTACAATATACCTGGGCGTGGGGTGATGGATCTAGTGATGATGTTTTATCAAGTGATTCTGTAAATGGTGGAGTAGGTGGCGGAAGACTAGCACATACTTTTACAGCAAGTACAGAACAAGATCAGAGTAGAACAGTAACACTAACTCTTGATGCTCATGATCAAGCATTACCTAGTGATATACCAACTAGTGATAATGCTACATACAAAATTTACGATACACATACTCCTGAGGTTGCTTTAAATGACAACAGCGGAATTAATGAAGTAGGTACAGGAGGACATCCTGTTACATTTACAAACAACACAGAAAATACAATAGGTAACTATAGTACATTTGGTCTTCAATACAAATACAACTTTGGTGATGGCACAACTCAAACTGTAAACGTAGGCACAGGTTCGGCAGGTGATACAGGAACAAGTTCACTAACACACACTTACACATTAAGTTCAAGTGATCAAAACAACGGTACTCCGGCAGACTACACAGGTAACTTAGAAGTTATCAGTAGTCATACAGGTTCACCATTTGCTTCTGCTAACTTTACAGTACACGTTGAACCAGATATGAGAGCAAATTACACTGCTTCTGCTGTAACAACAAGTGACAGAAGTGGTGATAACCAATATGATTTATATGATTTTACAGATTTAAATGGCAACAATAGAGCATTGGTTACATTATCAAACTCTACATTGCCAAATGTTACAGGAGCAAATTACACTATTGATTGGGGTGATTCAAGCACAGATGATACACCAACAGAAGATGGTAGTACACCTGGTACAATTGGTAATGCTATTACTCACAACTATACTGGAACAGGAACAGGTAGTAAAAATGTAAGTCTTACAGTTTCAGCAACACCAGACTTAACAGCACAAACAGATACCGATAATGATTTAACATTTACAATAAATGCTACGCCATCTCAACCAGCAGGCGTGAGCTCTAAAACTTTAAGTATGTCAACATCAAGTACAGGTACATCACCTCTATTGGCCGCCAATGCTACAGACAACACAGGTGGTCAAATACCAGCAAACGGTTCTAGTGTTACAAGATATACAGGATCAGGAACAGTACAAACAAACGTTATAAATGATGCTTACAACTCATTTACAGGACAAATTGCCACAGCAAAAGTTAATGGCAGTGATAGTGGTTCTAAAACATTTACTTCAAGTGATAATGAGACAGGCACATTTACTAGTCTTGTTGTAACAGCAGAAGGTGATGCTCATGATCAAATTTCAGCAAGTACATATCCAAGTCATTTCTATAAAGTTTTTACAGCAAGAGTAGATCACAGTTTAGGAAGTTTAAGCAACGGATATAATGATTTTCAAATTAGTCATAACACAACCGGTGATACTAATAGGGTTGGTTTTGTAAAAGATGATCTTACAACAACACCTGTTGTAGATTTATCTAGTGCTACGCTTACACAAAACAACGCTGGTTCGGTTAGATATATTTCAGGTATACCATATTACAATACAGGCTCTCCGACTTTGACTTTAGCAGGAGCAGACATTTATCAATGGATAGGACAAACTTATAGAAATACAAGTTCGCCTTTTGAAATTGCTAGTGGTACAAATGATGAAAGTACATCAAGTAGTGTTATTTCAACACAAACGAAAACTTATGCTAATTTAGATGGAGCGTCAACTTATCTAAGTAGTGGAGTACCTATTGCTGACACAGGTAAAACAATAGGAACAAAATACAGTATTGGCAATCAAAATATTGCTATAACAAGTTCAAGTGTTGCGGCAGTTGAAACAATTAAATTTAGAGCATCAAACGTAAACGGTACAGGCAGTTATGCTGAACTTACAGGTACTAAAGTACAAGTACACACAGCATCGCCGAGTGGAATAGTAGAAGATAGTATCGCTGTTCCGTCAAGTTTAGGTAATGGTGTTTACACTGATAATGGTAAAAGAATATCAGGTCTTAGCACAGCAAGTGATACACCTGCTTATAACAGTTCAACAAACTTTTATACAGCAAATGCTTGGAGTGGTGCTGTCACAGTGGCAGGTACACAAGAAGCAATCACACGTTGGGGAGTTATAAAACACTTTACTACAGATTTAAGTTCAGGCTACTTACCAGTAGGTCCTGATTTGAATACAGGAAGATCTGGATCACAGTATTATACTTTTGCTTTCCGTAGACAGGTTGTTGCTAATATTGATATTAAAATTACAGCACCACATGGTATTGAAGGTTGCTGGATAGCATTACCTGGATCTAACATAGATGCTAGTTCAGGATTGAACGGTTGGTTGGAATGTACTTCACAGTATAACGGAGTTGGCTTGCCTGGTAGTGATACAGGCAACGGTGGTAACGGTGCTGATGGTTGTGCTTATACAGGTGGTGACGTAATTCCAATTAATACAGCAATCAGTAACGGAAGTTACCAAATGACTTTAGGTACTGAAAATATGTCCAATGCTACAGGCAATGTGATGTTAGTAAGAGTTAAATTAGGAAGTAGTGATACCATTACTTCTCTAAGCATAGGAGTCGCATAATGGCTATTACAGACTCCCAAAAGATTGACTACATTTGGAAAAAGGTTGGTTATGGTGCTACAAAAACTGATACCAATGCTAATAAACTTGCTCCAAACGAAGCAATACCATCTCCACTTTTAGTTAGGGGTGATAGAGTTTGGAACCAAGCATCTAGTATTCCTAGTGTTGCTCCTAGTAGTAGTTCAGGTGTTGTAACTTGTTACAAAGGCACCGGCGTTGTTGAAACTACTGCTGATGCTACAGCGACACAAAATAGAACTTGGAAAACAGACTTAACTGATTGGATACCTCCACAGTTTGGTTCAACATATATTGTAAATGTTTACATACACACATCAGGTGATGCGGCCAACGCCGCTAGTATTAGCAACAGAGTTTTTGTTACTGGTTCAGGCAACAATGACGAATGGTTCTTTGATTATGAATCTGGTGTAATTAACTTTATTGGTACAAATTTACCAAACGGTAAATCATTTACTGGAAAGTCTGTTTATATTGAAGGTTGTAGATACACTGGTCCTTTTGGAGTTGGATCAAGCGGTGGCGGATCGAGTTTAGGAGACATTACGGCTGAAAACACAACACTTACTACACCAACTAATGATAATTTAATTTTAGATCCTCAAGGCACAGGTATTGTAGTAATTAATTCAACGTCAAGTTTTAAACTACCTGTTGGTACTACTGCTCAAAGGCCAACATCACCAGACGAAGGTGAAATAAGATATAACTCAACAACAGATCAAGTTGAAGTTTATAAAAATGGTGCTTGGGAAAGAGTTGGTGATCCTGACACAGCAACACTAGTACATGATGAATTTGACGGAGACGGATCAACTACAGATTTTACTTTAAGTAACAGTGCTTCAACTAACACTGTTATGGTATCAAACAATGGTGTTCTACAAGAACCTACGAATGCTTATACTGTAAGCGGAACTACATTAAGTTTTACAGAGGCACCAGAAAGTGGTGACAAAATTAGTGTAAGAGTTTTTTCTAACATTACCAATTTAGATAAAATAGTAGACGCTGATGGAGATACTGGCATTGAAGTAGAACGTACAGCAGACGTTGATACTATTAATGTTAAAGTAGCAGGAACAGACAAAATGTCAGTTTCTAGCACACTTACTACACATAGTCAAGTAGTAAGATTTGCCAGTTATACTACTACACAAAGAGACGCTTTATCCGCCGCTAACGGTGACATAATTTACAATTCTACAACCAATAAATTCCAAGGTTATGCTAGTGCTACTTGGGTAGATTTACATTAATTTTTTATCATATCACATTATATTATTACTCATATGATAAATATGATTATCGTGCTTTACGGTTCCGTAAAGTAGATAAACGGTAGTAATGCTGTATTTGAATAACTTACAATCTCCCAGTGTTGGGCCTACAGGGCTCAGGGCGAAAAACAAGCAAACTGTGTAGATGTAAGTAAGCAAAACCACAAATTCTTATAAATACATTTACATAGAACATTAATTAATGTAAAGGAGTTGTGGAACTATGCCCGTAACAAGAATTAAAACCAACCAGATTACTGACTCAGCGGTAACAACGGCGAAAATTGCCGATACAGCCGTTACAGCCGGTAAACTGGCAAATAATATTACATATGGTTCGAATCTTGTCATTTCAGGTAACCTTACTGTAAGCGGTACGACAACCACTGTTGATTCTACGAATACAACATTGGCTGATCCGATTCAGGTTCTATCTTCAGGAGCGACTGGCTCAGCGTCAGTTGACTCAGGTTCATTAACAGAGCGTGGTGATGACGCTAACGTGTTTATTGGTTGGGACGAAAGTGCTGATCAATTTATCGTAGCGACTACGACTGATGATGGTACCACTGCAGGTAATATCACTGTATCGGCTTATCAAGCATTACAAGTAGGTTCACTGATTGCTGACGATACGACCATTGACAACAATCAAATTAGCACATCCTCAGGTGATTTAACGTTAGCACCTACAGGAAATATTAATGCTAGTTCGAACAGAATAACAAGCGTTGGTACTCCAACACAGGCATCAGATGCGGCGACTAAGTCGTATGTTGATAGCCAACTTGGATCTGCTACTACACTTGTAGAAGGCAACACATCTATCGTTGCTAGTGACTCAGGTTCAGGAACAATCGTAATGGAAATTGACTCCACTACTGTGTTCTCTGCTACCTCTTCTGAAATTACAATGGCTTCTGCTAAAATTTCAGACTTAACTAATAATAGATTAGTAGTCGCTGGTACAGATGGAGTACTAGAAGATGACGGTAACCTTACGTTCGACGGTACAACATTAACAGTTGGTCAAACTACTATTGCTCAAGCAACAGGTAATACAACAGTTGGTGGTACATTAGACGTAACTGGTGTTACAAACTTTAACGATACTACAGCGGCAACAAACACTACATCAGGTGCTGTCATTATTGACGGCGGTATGGGTGTTGCTGGTGCTATCCACGGTGGCGGTACTTTAGATATTGCTGGCGCGGCTACACTTGCTTCAACACTTGGAGTAACAGGTAACTCAACGTTAAGTGGTACACTAGACGTAACTGGAATCGCTAACTTTAACGATACTACATCATCAACATCTAACACTACTGGTGCTGTCATTATTGACGGTGGTATGGGTTTAGCAGAAAACCTACACATGGGTGGTTCAATAGACGTTGATACTAATGCGACAATCGCTGGTAACTTACAAGTTGACGGAAACTCAACTATAGGTTCAGCCACTTCTGACACTATTGCTTTAAATGGTACTATTACTAGTGACATGGCGGCAACAAGTGCTACAGGTGGTAAGCCAGATTTCACATTAACAAATACAAACGCTGACGCTAACGGCTCAAGCATTAACTTTGTAAAAGACAGTGCTTCTCCGGCAGACGACGATGCCCTAGGTAACATTCAATGGATGGGTGACGACGATGGCGGAAACCAACACACATTTGCTAAAATAATTGGTCAAGCAATTGACGTAACTGACGGTTCAGAAGACGGTCAGATTATGATGCAAACTGTTGTTGGCGGTACTATTACAAATATGTTAAGAGTAGGTGCGGCAACAGATGGTTCACATCAAATTAGAGCGAACTCATCTTACACACCAAGTGACAACTATGATTTAGCAACAAAAACTTATGTTGATTCTCAAATTTCATCAGCAGGTTCGGCTATTTCAGCAGGTGACACTAACGTTACTGTAACTGACACAGGTTCAGACGGTAAGATAGCGTTTAACGTAGACGGTTCAGAAATTGGCAAATTTGAAGGAACGGCATTTACTGCTGGTAGCATGGTAATGGACTCAAACAGTCTTTCTGCTACAAACACTTCTATTACTATTAATCCAAATAGTGGTGGAGCGGCAAATACTGGTTCTGTAATTATTGCTGGTGACTTAACTGTTAACGGTACAACAACTACAACAAACTCAACAACTGTTACAGTTGATGACCCTATCTTCACACTAGGTGGTGATAGTGCTCCAGGCAGTGATGACGGTAAAGACAGAGGTATCGAGTTTAGATACTATGATTCTTCTGCTAAAATCGGCTTCTTTGGTTATGATAACTCAGCAGATGAGTTTGTATACTTAAAAGACGTAACTAACACATCAGAAGTTATGAGTGGTACTGCTGGTAACATCAGTGTTGGTAACGTTAAATCATCAAGTTTAACAGCAGGTCGTGTTGTAACAGCCGGTACTAACGGTGTGTTAGAAGACAATGCTGGTTTAACATGGGATGGTACAAACCTAACTACAACTGGTGAGTACATTGGTGCTACATTAAACATCAGTGGTGCTGGTGACGTTGGTGGTGACTTTACTGTTAACACTGACAAGATGACTGTTACTGCTTCAAATGGTAACACAGACATCGCTGGTACATTAACAACTGCTGGTGCTGTTAACATCGACGATACAACTGCTTCAACAAGTACTACTTCAGGTGCTTTAATTGTTGACGGTGGTATGGGTGTTGCAGGTAACTTGTTTGTTGGTGGAACAATCAACGGCACAGGAACTACAACGTTCTCAGGCGCTTTAGATGTTACACTTACAGTAACACTTAACGGTGGCTTAACTATTGCTTCAGGTCAATCTGTAGCGATGGGTGGCAACAAAGTTACAGGTGTTGCTGAACCAACAGCAGGTACAGATGCGGCAACTAAAAACTACGTTGACTCACAAGTTGGTGACGTAACTAGACTTGTAGAAGGCAATACAACTGCTACTGTTTCTGATTCAGGAACAGGTTCGTTTGCTGTTGAAGTTGATTCAACTTCAGTATTAACAGCGGCGGCTAGTGGTGTTACAATGAACAGTGCTGTAGTATCTGACTTAACTAACAATAGAATAGTTATTGCTGGTACATCAGGTGCTTTAGAAGATGACGCTAACTTTAGATACAATGGCTCAACATTTGACATTGGCGCTTCAGGAAGTGAAACTTTCCAAGTAACTGTAGCAAATGGTAACACAGCAGTTAGTGGTACATTAGACGCTACTGGTAAAATTACAGCGGCGGCGGCCCTTGAGGTTGACGGTACTGCTACATTGGCAACGGCTGTTATTGAAGACTTAACAGACAACCGTGTAGTTATTGCTGGTTCAGGTGGTGCAGTTGAAGATAGTGCTAACTTAACATTTGATGGTACTACACTTACAACTACTGACTTAACAGTTGACAATATCGGTATTGACGGAAATAGCATTGTTGCTGATTCAGGCAACTTGATATTTGAAGGTACAGCATCAGGCGAAATAGCGATGAACGAAGCAGGCGCTGATGTTAACTTTAGAGTTGAAGCAAGTGGAGCCGCTAACGCTTTATTTGTAGAAGGTTCTTCAGGAAACATTGGTCTTGGTACTGCTACACCAAGTGCGGCATTACACGTTTCATCAACAGGTTCGATGATTATTCCGGTTGGTTCAACTGCTCAACGTCCAGGCTCAGCGGCACAAGGTATGTTTAGATACAACACAACAGCAGGTAATATTGAGGTTTACACTGGTTCTGAATGGAACTCAGGTGCTGACTTTACAACTATTACTGCTGACTCGTTTAACGGTGACGGTTCAACTGTAGCATTTACACTTTCAACAAGTGGTACAACTGCTACAACGATTGTATCCTTAAACGGTGTGGTACAGATACCTACTACGGCTTACGGTGTATCAGGCACAACATTAACATTTACAGAGGCTCCGGCTTCCGGCGATGTTATTGATGCTCGTGTATTAGCAACTACTTCATCGATCACATCGATGCAAGATGCTGATGCTGATACTAAAGTAGAAGTAGAAGTTACTTCCGATGCTGATGAAATACAATTCACAGCAGGTGGAACAGCGATTGCTAAAGTAACAAGTGCTGGTATTATACCAAACGTTAACTCCAACGGTTCAACAGGTTTTGATTTGGGTGCCTCAAACGCTCAATGGAAAGACTTGTATGTTTCCCAAGGATCTTTATACGTTAATGGTAAGCAAGTTATCCAGGACGATAGTGGTACAATTACTGTACAAACTGACGCTAACCAAAACTTGAAAGTTACAGGTGGTAGTGGATCTGGTTTATTACAATTAGACTCAGGTTCAGGTATCCAATTACTAAGAGCAACTACAATGGGCTCTGGTGTTGGTATCAACGCTCACGCTGATGATTCAGCAACTGGTGTTTTACTTCCAGATGGTGCAAAAGCGGCAAACGTTACAATCACTGGTAACAGTGTTAAAAACGATGTCACTAACGAAAACCTAGTGTTACAATCAAACGGTTCAGGTATTATTCAACTTAACGATGAAACTACTTGTACTGGAAACATGATTGTATCTGGTAACTTAACAGTTAACGGTTCAACTACAACAGTTTCTACAACTAATACAACAGTTGAAGATCCGCTTGTAATATATGCTACTGGACAATCAGGTTCACCGGCATTTGACGCAGGTTTTGTTGTAGAGCGTGGATCATCTACTAACGTAGCAATGATCTGGGATGAGTCAGATGACACATTCGCGGCGATAACAACATCAGAAGATGGTACAACAGCAGGTAACGTAACTATTGGCGGCTACGCTAATATGAGAGTTAGCACATTAACTGGTACTGCTACAGCGGCTCAATACGCTGACTTGGCAGAGAATTACTCAGCAGACGCCGAGTATGCTCCAGGTACTGTAGTTGGCTTTGGTGGATCACATGAAGTTACAATGTGTGACACAGATGGCTGTAGAAAAATTGCTGGTGTAGTTACATCTAACCCTGCTTACTTAATGAACGCTGAAATGGAAGCAGACAATGTATGTGCTGTAGCACTACAAGGTCGTGTACCGGTTAAAGTAACTGGTAAAGTTTCTAGAGGTGACATGATGGTAAGTGCTGGTAACGGTATGGCTCGTGCTGAAGAAGATCCAAAATTAGGTTCTGTAATTGGTAAAGCATTACAAGACCATGATGGTGAAGAAGGCATGATCGAAGTAGTCGTTGGAAGAATGTAATCACATAAACCAATAACAAAATTTAAGAAGGGCGGCTTAGGTCGCCCTTTTTTATTGACCAAAAACAAATTTAGATAAGTAAGTGTATGCTAAACGACTTGCTCAAAAAACGTTTTACTACAAGAGAATGGAACGAAATGAAAACAGTTCCATATGAATTAATTGAAGGCATTTTACAAGATATATATGACTCTCCGAGAAAGGGAGGTGATACAGGTGTAATTGTAAAATTACTTACACCTAGTATAGAAGGAACAAAATTAAAAAAAGAACTGTTAAAAATTACTTGGTGTAGAGACGGAGATAAAGCCGCAGTAGATAAGACTGGACCTATTAGGTTACAAGGACAACTTACAGCGCCTTATGTATTTTTATTTGGCACTAAAGATAAAGATACAGACAATGATAGACAAATAAATTCTATTGTACAAACAACAATAGCAATGATATCAGCAGAAGAAAAAGGACTTAACTCTGGATATTGTTGCTGTATAGAACCAGAAGAGGTGTTGGCTTCTCCTATAAACTTTTATGCTTTATCTTGTTTGGGTGTTGGTTACGCTGAAGAGCCAGAAAAAAGATCAACAGCATACACTATAGATACTGAGGAATGGGTAGAAATTATACCTGATGTGAAGCATATGGATATGTCTAATGTAATACAAGGTTATCCTTATGGCGAACCAAATGAAAGACACAAGCCATCAATGCCAGATATGAGCATTATAGTCTAAAATAACAAATAAGTAAAAATATGCTAGGAAAAACAACTGACCAATATGATGGTGAATATTTTATTACCGGAATAGAAGTTAAAGACGGAAAGAAATCGGAAACAAGAGAATTCATACCTAAGACGGTGTTCAACGAAACACATTTAGGTCATGCTATCTGTATCGGAAATGGCGAAAGTAGAAAACGTTTTAAAATCAATCTACTCAAAGGACATCAAGGCGGTTTATTAGGATCAAAGTCATTACAGAGTTATGGATGTAATGCTTTAAGTAGAGAATTCAAACCAGACTTTTTAATAGTTGGTAATCAATTATCAGATGAGATTGCAAACAGTACAGAATATTCTGATTTACCATATGCTGATGAAAATATTGTATATGCTACAAGTAGTATTTGTTTAAAGTACCCAGGAAAATTTAATTTAGTACCAGGCAATCTTAAAATGGATGCTGGTAGTACAGCGGTGTACCTTGCTTGTTTCGATAAACATCATACAGTTTATATGATTGGATATGATGGACAAACACCAGACTACAATAACAATTTGTATGCTGGCACTCCAGGATATATGCCACATGATTACGATGTTCCAGATGTAAAATGGAAAAATAATTTATGTAAAATATTTGGTGCTTATCCTAATACACAATTTATTTGGGTAAACGATAATACTCATATGTTTCCAGATGATTACAAGTGGTATAAAAATGTTAAAGCAGTAACTTACAGCGAGTTTATATCACAGGCTGATATTGGTAGTTTTGATCATAGATCAAAATGATTTACTAAGTTTTTAATTTTTTCACCTATAACATCTATATTTAAAGTGGTATACAAACCAGGATGTAAAGGTTTGGGGAAATGATCAATATCTACCCAGCAATATCCTATGTGTTCTTCGTTTAACACAGGTATAAATTCATCTTCGACAATGTTTACAAAAGTCTCATATACGAAATTATTTTTTGTATGAGTAAATTTTTCTATAGGAACAGTTTTTACAATATCAACAGAACCAATTTCTTCTTGTATTTCTCTTGACATGGCTTGAAAAACTGTTTCTCCCTTGTCGACTTTACCACCTACAAGAGCCCATGTATGCTTATATGTTTTTGTGTTTCTTAAAACGAATAAAAAACGATTTGTTTTTCTCGCCCAGAAAAGACAACCAACACTGTTTAAAGTATTAGTCTCCATTGTCCTGCTTCGTATTCGCCTTCGTAACTTTTGAGCCACTTTGTCTTATCCCATTTATATTGAACTCCGGTATTTGAGTTTGTTAGATATTCTGTTGATGTTAATTGTGTACTAGCATCAAAAACAATTTCCCATTTACCGTTTTGATATTCTACTATATCATTGGCGTATGCTATTAATTCTTCTCCGTTGGCACCTTTCCAAGCGTCAGCACCATCTGTATTTTTTGTACTACCTATGTTAGATATTAACAAGTAACGTTGTCCAACTGCCGAAGCAGGTAATCCACTACCAGGTCCTTTATTAGTAGGATTAATTATAGCGTCTACAGGTTTCAATGTGTTACTTGGAATAGTATCTGTATCTACATTAAAAATTAAAATGTCTTCATCTGTTGGATGATAAGCAACTGTGCCAATAACTTCTGTTCCGTTAGGTTGTGTGAATCTTAATTGACTTGTGCCGTTGTTAAGTGTTGCTTGATTCTGTCCAATTAGTTTACCAAAGTTATTAACGGTTGCCTTCCAACTAGGATCCTGCTTTGGTTCTTTTACAACTTTTGTAGTTTGTAAAGTGTCTTGAGTAGGTGTGTGACTGTGAATAATCTGTGCTTGGTTACCTAATAGTATAACTGATCTCATCTGTGGAGTACATACTAGTCTGATACCATACATTAGTCCTTGGTCTATACTTTCCATATTACCATTTTGGTCAAATATACCATGAGTAATTGTACGAATAACACCTAATTTTTTAACTTTAGCAGGCATACTTAACCATATAGGAAGGCTAAAGTTCAATGTTGCTATATCTATTTGATCTTCTGTACCTTGTGGTATGCTTCTGCTAGTAAAATTTTGTCCTGTAAGTTCTACATAACTTAAACTTGTCCAATCTATATAATTGTCTGTGCTTTGTATTTCTAAATCAGGGTTGAACAAGCATAATATTTGCTCTAACAACTGTAATTTTTGTTCTGTGTTACTAGTCCAAATGTCAACATTCATTTCTAATCTATAAGGAGTAGGCATAGGACGTTCAATAGTGTATGCTTCGCCTTGTTGTTGAGTATATTCGCCTGTGTTCTCATCTATTGCTCTTGTTCTAACTTGCATTTTATCAACAAAACTAGGTTGTTGCATTCTATCTCTATCATAAGTTAAATTTGTAACATAACAAGTAATAAGCGGAACAGTTGGTATACCATTTTCACTATTGTGCTTCATAATTGCCGCGGCCTGTCTACTTGAATCACCATAACGTACAGGTACAGTGTACAATGTAGTATTGCCTTCTCTGTCGGAACCAAACTCGACTTGATAATGACTAAACATTCTTACAAATTGTAGAATGAATCGTCTAATCTGTTCGTCATAGAAAAATGTCTTAGCCATTTATTGATTTCCTTTTACAGCATCAATTAAATCCTGTACTGTTTTTATATTGTCACCAACATCCTGTGGTATTTTTACACCTAATCCTTGTTCAACTTTTATAACAACTTCGATAGTATCAAAGATGTCAGCACCTAAATCATCAACTAAATGTGATTCTGGTTTAACGTTGTCAACTTGTAAATAATCTGAAACTATTTTAATTACTTCTTCCATTTTAGTCCTCATCAGGTTCTAATGCTTTACTTAAACCTGTTCTACCTGGTCGTGCTTTGCCTTTGTTATCAATGTACGTTCCGGTGTTGTTAATAAATCCATCTCTTTGTGTTGTGCCATCGCCGTCAAGTCCTGTTCTCACATTATCTTCAACTTTCACCCAACGATTACCATCATATCTAAATAATCTATTAGGTTGATAATCTAATCTAAGTACAAAGTCACCTTCTAATGGACTTGCTGGAAAACTAATAGCAGAAGTAACAGGAAAACCGTTAGGTGCCTTGCCATCTCCTGTGATATATCCATTTGTCCAACCTGATCCAGTTGGAGAAAGTGTTTCACTATCAACTGATCTACTTGAACTTGCTTTGACGTCTGTATCATCAGCAGTAAATCCTAAAGGATCAATAGTATTACCATCTCTATCTGTAGGTTGTACATAAAACTTTTCTACGTCATAACCTGATTTTGGAACATACAGTTTTGCTTGATCAACTATTGCTTTGTTAATTTCTAATTCTTTTTTGTATGTGCTTAACAGATTTTTTAAACTGTTATCATCTTCTTTAGATCCTAAGATATCTCTGTATTCTTGTGAATCAACAAGTGGAGTACACTTTACTCTCCATATATGTGGATACCAAGTAGGTGAAAATCCTTCACTCGCTCTTGCCGCATCTTGTATTACATAGTATCTTCTTAAAGCACCATTTAGATCTTCGTCTAAAGGATAAAAATCTTTTAAGTGAGGAAGTTCTAAAACGTCTCCACTCATTAACTTTCTACCTAAACCATCTACCATATCTTGTAAATGGAAATTTATAAAAAGTGTATCGTTTGCTAAAAATAAACCAAACTGTGTTAAATCAAAGTCAATGTCCTGTACATTGTATATACCTCTTAGTTGATACACAGAAGTATCATACTTACGATCTCTATTTTCTAAGAAAAGTAAGTCTTGTATCCTGTTTTCTGTAATTGTATCATACTTTGGCTTGGTAGCATCAGACCCATCACCGCCAAATGTACCTAGGTATTTGTGAATATTGATACCTGTTCCGCCTACAGTGAACATTTCTCTAATTCTGTTATCGTGAAAACTGTAATCGTTAGTTTTATTTGGTTTCCACATGGATAATCTTGGCATATTTTTTTCCTAATCTTACGACAATAGTATTTATCGGTTGACAACAGTCCATAAGATGCTATAATGAATAGTATTTGTATATATATGAATAACATATTTGCCTAGGAGAATCTAAATGGCTTTAACTGCCCTAAAGGGACTATCACGTAAAAAGAAAGCAAAAAGAACGGTTAGTAGACGTTCACAAAAGTCGCTAGAGCCCAATTGGGATAATTGGGAAGAACTTACTGGTGAGCAATTTCACCGTAAACGTGTGGCTACTTCAGAATGGTACTACCAAACTTTTAAGCCTTCTGATTTATATCCATATGCTTTTGAATGGATGTCACAAAATGGTTATGCTAAAGAAGATATCAAAGCGGCCAAATCAGCAGAATCCTGGCGTATTAGTCAAACAGTAGCAATCTATTGTAGAATGATGACAAAAGGTATGCCTGATTTTAATCAAAAGGAAGACGACTATTGGCAAACGCTACCAGGAACAATGGGCAACATACGTCCAGTATCTGAATTTATTAAAAAGCATTTAGCGACAGCAATTGAAGTAGGCAAAACTGTAGTCACTGAGAAAAAAGTTGAAGAAGAGAAAAAGGTAGGTGTGTATGTTCCGTCTATTCAAGAAAGACTAAGAACAGCATCTATGGCAATGACAGTTGATCTAGACGAAGTACTAGAAAAACCCATGGACGAACTAGATATTAAAGATTTTAGTCCTTTAAAAATTCTTAGACAAAAACAAGCCAAGGCAAACCACGCTAAAATTATAAAAGAATTTTATAATGATGAAATGATTGAACTAGAAGAAGTCGTTAACAAAGTTCCTAGCAGTATTAAGAGCAAATGGACAGAAGCAGAGCAAGACTGGCATGATCAACTTATAGAAGCATACGCCATTTATGATACAAAAGTAATTAAAACAAAACACAAAGCCTTAAAGCAAGTGGTTGATGCTTGTGATATGCTAATAGCAGAAGGTAAACTTAATAGAAAGCCAAGAAAAGTAAAACCAAAGAGTGCTGAAAAACTAGTAGCCAAGATGAAGTACAAACAGTCAGATGAAAAAACTGCTCTTGTTAGTATTAATCCTGCTGATATTATCAAAGCAGAAGAACTTTGGGTATATAATACCAAAACTAGAAAACTAGGACGTTATATTACTAGTATTGTTGATCCACAAAAACAAAAACGTGATGGTACAGGGTTAGAAGTTAAAGGTACAACACTTATTAGATTTGACGAAAAAGAAAGTATTGCTAAAACACTTCGTAAACCTGTAGAACAACTTGCTGAATTTAAAAAGTGTGGTAAAATACAACGTAAAAAGTTTTTTGAGGGAATTAAAACTACTGAAACTAAATTGAATGGGCGTGTAAACCCAGATACTATACTACTTCTTACACAATGACATACGAACATTTTAGAAATAAGCAAAGAAGCAAGTTTGACGAAGACAATTTAATTGCTTATGCTTATAGAACAAGAAAATATTTTGTTGATTGTGCCACAGCAATAGATATTGGTTGTGGTATTGGTTATCAAACAGCAAAATTAAGTAGACTTTCACCTAGTATAAAATTTATTATGTTAGATAA
>Ga0163111_10001193_pt1 | contig 15881 bp, 22 predicted proteins | sample CRUFie1St18metaG_FD_109645 | JGI IMG/M metagenome (GOLD analysis project Ga0163111, IMG submission 109645) | Marine microbial communities from the Costa Rica Dome - CRUD Field 142mm St18 metaG | ecosystem: Environmental > Aquatic > Marine > Oceanic > Photic zone | place: Costa Rica: the Eastern...
CGTATATAGTAATGCGGTTATCTAGAAAGATTATCTGGATAAATAGGTTCACGGTCTGAATTAATTCGTATGAATAGGTTAGCCGTGCTCTTTGGTATGATAATGATGACGGCACCAGCACATGCCGATATTACACATAAACTGAGCTCGAGCGTACAGTTAAACGTTAACTCAGCAGCAACTCAGGTTGAGAGAATCGGTAGCTCGTACAGCGTAACTGGCAACAATGTCGGTACAACATACACACCTTCTGGTGGTAGTGCTGTATCCAATGGCATCGGCGCATTAACTATATCATCAGGCGTTGGTAGCATACCAGCGTTGGAAGCAACCCAAGCGACAGCAGGGGAAAGTTTCAGCTTCACTCAAAATTTCCTTCAAGGGGACGCTATAAGTGGGTCTGCTCCAACGGTAGGTAGTGTTGGCAACTTCTCTAGTCAAGTTACTAATGCAGCTGGTGTTGCAGGTGACTTAGCTGGTACTATCGACCAGTCTGGTACGATGGCCATCACAGCAGGAGGCGCGGGCACCTCGGCGGTCGGACAATTTACCAGTGAAATCTTAATCAAATAGTGGAGAATCCTCGTGAGCATCCATTTTGGAAAGATAATCACGTTTACTGTGACATCTGCAGTGGTAGTATTGACTACTGCTGCCGATGTCCTGGCGGTCCCCGTGGTCCCAAACTTTCAACAGGGCCAAATGACCAGCCACACAGAAACAACCTCTGAGGTGACTGAGATAATCAATTCCATGGACTATGGGACTGGTTATACATACAGTGTCAGTGGTCATGGTGTTAAGCCTAATGGTAGTAACATCTTACCAGACTCAGTGCAACAGCAGAGCATCAAAGCTCCTGCTACGACCACAAATAGTAATGGAATTACATCTACATGGACAGGATTGAATCTCAATTCAGGGTCTCGTCCTCAATGGCAACAGACAACGCCAGGAGCAAACTTCTCCTTCGTAGAAAGTTACATGGGACCAGGTCTCCAGAATCACACAGTGATAGAAAGAACAACAAAAGTAATTTCCGTCACAGACACAACAAGTATCTTTACGCAATAGCATCATGCCTACTAACACTAACACCTGTGAATCCTGCGGCTGCGGAAACTGTGGGGGGAGTAAGTGCAACTGCAAACCCAGTTGCCAACAGTAGTGGCTCAGTAACCAATCAAGCCATACAAGTTTTACAAGGTCCTTATATAACTAACACCTATGGTGATGGTATTAGTTGTCAAGGAGCAACGTTTAACTTCACACCCTATGTCACTCGTAGTACATCTTGGATGTTTCCTTATGAGCCGAATTATAATGACCCTGTGTATAACATGGTTGACCTTATTGGTGACTACAACGCTGATGGTGACCCTATCCCAGACGGAATCCCCGACAAACCTGGAGAAATTTTATATCATAGATCGATAAGGACTGGACAGAAAGATAACTATAACTGGAATGCAGGTTTCTCTGCTACTATTTCTTGGCCATTGGATAGAAAGGCACAAAATCTTTGTAAGGAAGCAGCAACTAAACACAACCAACTACGAGAGCAAATCCTTGCTAACCGTAGATTAGAATTTGAAATTACAAGATTGAAAAAATGTGGCGAGCTTGCTCAGCAAGGCATCACCTTCGCTACATGGAGTCCATACCACAAAATTTGTAGAGATATTGTAGTACGTCCTCAGGTTACTCAATCAGCACCACACGTGCACGGTATTAAAGTTACTCCTTCCTCTTCACCGCAGGTAAACCCTTCTTTAGACGATAAGAATCAGTCATCTGCTCTTGACGAGATAAGCGTCGGGGATGTTTCCCCCTCAAAGTAGCAATCTTTTTGATTGCTTTCTTGACTGCAGGTTTAACTACCTTAAGAAGTAAGTCTGCTATTGGTTTTGCCAACAATGCAGATGTAGTAGCAATAGCAGCAATAGATGCAGTAGCAACTACTGCACCAGCAGTAGGTACATTACCTACAATTTGGTCAGGTATAGACAATTTAACTTTAATGGGGACACATTCAATTGTGTCTCCATTTTTTATGAGTTTATAATTAACAATCTTCTCGTCACCAATCACCGTGCCTACAGGTTCTTTCGCTGCCTGTATCTCACTAGGACACTCTTGCTTATTAGTTGGTGTTGGTGTCTTTGGTATTTCTGTTTTAGGTGTCTCTAACTCTGGCTCAGGAGGTGGATTGACTGGAGGTATTGGTGCCTTGTATTCATACTCAAGTTTATTCTTATCGTAGTCGATAGGATTAAAATTTGGCATACCAGCATCACAAAATACCTTGACTCCCTTAGGGTCTTCTATCTTAAGGTCTTCTGTGTTACCTTCATGTGCTTCCACACAACCAGGCATGTTGATAATAGGTGTGCCTATCTCCTGTGTAACAGGAGGTAAGATAGGCAAAGCAGTCGGTGCTGACTTTAACCATTCTGGTGTATAGATTTGTGGAATGTCACTGATGTTAATGTTGTTAACACCCACTGATCTAATACCTATTCCATTAATTCCAATCTGAGGTATGTCCATAAGTCGCTACCAATACGACACGACGTTGTGTCTTAGGTAAGTGGTGATGATGGTATCCCTTAAAGATAACGATGTCATCTTCCATCGGCTCACGTGCTTTACTATCTGCGACCGTGGGTCCACCTGCATCCGTCAAATAAATGAGAAGATTTTCATGTGGAAACTCATGGTCTACATGTGAGATAGTGCTTTGCGGTGCATTGGGTTGTGGGTCCACAGCATTCGCATTCATTCTATAAACTAGAGATACACTTAAGTTATTGTAGTCAAATATTTGCTCCAACACCGTAGAAAATAAATCTAGGTAAGGAGACTTAGGAATTGAGTATTTCTTAAACTCAGGTCTATCTAAAAAGACATGAGAATAAAAATGAAAATTATCTTTCTCATTCTTGTCGTAAAACCAAGCAAAGTCTGACCCTAAGACCAGACTCTTTAGCTCCGCATACTCAGGAGAGAAAGGATTTCTCAATCGTTTCATGATAAAATGTGGTTTAGAAGCCAGGTACTTTAGGTGTTACTGGGAGAGGTAGACCAGTGGTCGAAGGAATCTCAGGAAGAGCACCATCGATTGCTACAGGAAGAGCACCACCAATTGCTTTACCAATCTCTTCAGTTACTTTAGCCTTAATATTCTCAGTAATTTCTGCACGTTGAAGGTAGACATAACCACCAGCACCTACGATACTGAGAGAGACAAGACCTGCGAAGATTGCAAGTCCATCAATAATTTTACGCATAATTTACTCCACTTTAGTTTTTTTTTCGACGTATTCCACAGTGTATGTGGTCTTTTTACCATCTTCTCCTTGTCCTTTCTTAGTTGTAGCGACCCCAAAGGTAGCTAGCGTTCCTGTAAAAACAGAAGCTATGAAAGTCGGATCGATATTAGTCTTTGCCAGACCTGGTACCTGCAAATAATTAATTGTCAAGATACATGCGCTCCACCCAAGAATGGTCAAACGCACAAGTGTGGCTACACCTTAATCAAGTAGGTCAAATTTCTTTTCAGGCTTCTCCTTTTTAGGTGTTTCAGCCATAATGACTTAGTATAAGGTAATTCTATTTAGCTTTCAGAAGATGCTACCTTTTTCTTACCGATGTTATATTTAGATTCAAGTGTCCATTCTCCTTTGTCCTTAAAGGAAAGCACTTTAATCTGGTTAAGAGGTGCAAGGTCTGCTGCCTCTTCTTCTACTGTAATACCTACGAGTCCCCAATCAGATAGCAGTTTAGCAATACGATTCCTACGTTGAATATCATTTGATGTGATATTAGTAGGTTTACCATCGAGTGCAAACAACTCTTTGAAGTGGACAATATAATACTTGCCACGTTTGTGTAGTATGTGACAGGATTGATAGAGTTTCCTCTCCTTTCGGGATGCAACGCCAACACGAGTAAGTGTCTCACGAACCTTCAGAAAATCATCTGGTTCTTTGAGTGTCACTTCTAGCATCATATCCTGAGACCAACTGATCTCTTCACTCATCTCCTTCCTCCAGTGTCCATTTTAAGCTTAATAACCTCAAGTTGCTCCTTTGACAGGATTCGTAATGCTGCTACTGCATTTTCAGTGTTATATCCATAGTATTTTTTAACTAAGGCAAGGTCACTGTTTTTATCTTTCTTGTCCCAAGGAGAAAATCTCTTGGATTTCCTAACACTATGTATAAAAAAGGAGTATTGCATGTCATTTCTTAGATGAGAATTGATATTCATCTCATTGGCATACAATACAGTATCGATATGATGCATCAAACATTTGTTGATAACAAATGCAGGATACTTTTGCATAGCAAGTGCATCATTAGTAAGGTCACCCTGCTTAAGATTGATACTATTAAGATAATCTTTAAGAGGAATTGCGTAATCAGAGGACATAATATAAAACTCTTTCAGATGGGATTCTTTCTTTAACAGCGAGTGAATTCACAAAGAATACTTGTGTCAATCGCTCATACTCAACGTGTGAATGTGAGTGCCATGTCTGTGCATCATATAAAATGCACCTATTGAATACATTTTTGACAATGGTAGTTGTCTCAAATTGTGTGTTGTATTCTTCGTAGTCTTGAAGTAGAGATGCTTCACCTACATCTTCCTTTATAGGTCTATAAAAGGAGGTGCCACTGTCTAGGTCAGGGTATGGGTCAAGATATATTACACCAGCGATGACACTATCCATACCATCCTTGTGAATAAGACCTCTACCCATAGGGTTAATCTTTTGAAACTGTGTAAGCACAGTGCTATCGATACCATTCTCAGGTTCTACCACCAGTGAGAGAAACTTTAGAGACATCTTTTCAAACATCTCATAGTTGAGGTCTTCAATGCGTCCCGACCTAACACCAGGAAAATGTCCTGTCTTGTTGTAGTCTAAACTAAGTGCATAGTTTCTAACATCATGAGGATTCTCATAGAAGTCATCGTAAACTACTAGGGGAAAACTCATCCGATGATTGATTCAAGTGGTGTAGGAGGATTCAAATCGTAGTTTGCTACGAGTAATTCAGTCTTCATCTTATTATCTGCACGATGCTTCATACCATATGTGATACGAAACTCTTCTTGGTTGAAGTTACTATACTGCTCCTTCAAAAATTCATCGTTATTATATGTAACCATCCACTCATGTGGACATGCATTACAATCTTCTACAAATCTCTTATGGTCAAACCCTTTATGCAGTGCTGCATCAGTGCCATACAGATAACTGTTAATCATATATGGTGGGTCTAGGAATACAAATACGTTGTCACGTTTGCTATCCATATTCATCACATCTTTGTAATCAAAGTTAGTGATGTGCCAGTTTTTAATCATCCCAGAGATAGTCTTAAGATACTCTGCACCACGTGTGGTAAAGTTTTGTCTTGATGCTGACGCTGAGAAGGATGAGTTTTCAGTCAAGCCAGAATAACTGCACTTATTAAGAATCCAAAAAAGACAAGCTTTACGAAAAGGATCCGCGTCCCGAATTTCGTCTTTAGATGCTCGAAAAAGTTGCTTTGCTTTGTCCTCATCAGAGTGCTCCTCCTTGATCCTAATGAGGCAATCGCTAAGGTCATCACCATGTTCTTGTAGCGTGACCCAGAATTGGTAGAGATATTCATATTTGTCATTGACCCATACAGGGATATCAGGATTAAGATGTGTGAAAAGTAGTGCGATACTACCTCCACCTAGAAAAGGTTCGCGAAACTCACCAATATCTTTTGGAAATTTAGCAACCAATTTCTTCGCAACTCTTGACTTACCGCCAGGATAACGAAGAGGAGTCTTTCTGAAATTCATAATAATTTAACGTTAAGTTGTGGCATGTCCCATGGACCAACATTAGTTTTGCCAGTAGGGAAAGCATTGAATGAGATAGTCCACCTGTCATAGTCTTCTACCTGTCTACCTGAGTAGTGTTTCAACCAAGCAGGAAACAAAATAAGTTTACCTGCTTCCGCTTCTACCTTCTCATTAATCCCCCAAGCACATTCCATCTTATCATGATACCACACATCTAGGGTATCTGTCACCCTCGGTGTGCAAGGGTCATCAAAGTAGGTTGGAGCACCATCCGTCAGGTAGTAGACGGCACTCAGATATGACATAGGGTGTCTGTGTAATGGGTGACCAAACCCACTCCCAGCAGGTGCGTGGTTGGACCATGCGAGAGTGATGTCAAGGTTGTCACAATACAGTTTATATACAGCACGATACTCACGCAAGCATTGCTCAAAGAATCCAAACAATTGGTCAACCTCTGGACACTGGTCATCCTTAATCGTATGAAGGTCAGGACGTGATGTAATCACACCCTCAGGAAGATTAGATTGCATAGAGGGATAATTCCTGAGAAACTTAATTACCTTGTCTGTGTTGTGTGTAACATCACAGTGGTATTCTCTCAGGACAACTGGAAATAGTTTTAATTCTTTACCCTGCATACTTGCTCAACTGCAACGGACCTAAACCTTCCTTCCACCCATGTGCCGTCATCTTTGCCATAGGTTGATGCGCTCTACCACCAGCGTTTATATTACCATTAGGTAGAGTATTGAAAGCGATAGTATATCTATCGATAGGGTCGTGATTTGCCACACTACAGTGGACCATATATGAAGGAAATATAAAGCAGCCACCTGCACCAGGGTGGACAAATAACCGACTGTCTTTAATTGGTCCACCATCCAAATGGACTTGACCCCACTCACGTTGTGAGAGAGGGTCTAAAAACACCGTTGGAGGACCCTCTGTGAGGTAGAATATACCGCTCAAATAGGACATTGGATGCCTATGTGGGTCGTGGTGGTCACCCGTAGATGCATCACTTCTGTTGACCCATGCCTTGTTTACTACTATACGGTCAGCATCCCACCCATTATCAGCATGTAATGTGTCAATACAGTGCTGAAACCACTCAAAAGTTTTCACAAACTCTGGGTTGGTGTGCATATCATTAGTGGTGCCTACCCCTTCAGGTTCATTCCACCTATGAAACTCTAGTTTCTTTGCTTTCTCTAGTGTATCTGCTACCAATTCCTCAGGTGCATTGAAGTTAAAGCATCTAATAGGAAACAGATTTTCAGTAGTGTATTTTTGCCTCATAATATGTCTAAATTTGCTATGCCTCCATTGATAGGCCCGAATGGTAATGCATTAAAGCTTACAGTATATCTATCCATTTCAGCAGGCACAGTAGAGTGCCAAAACCAACTAGGAAAAATGATAAGTCTATCACGTATTGCTGTAAATCTTTCCACAAGGGGACCGTTTTGGTCAAACCCATGCTTACTCATCTTCGGGAGCGTGAAGATTTCAAATTGCCCTTGGGACCTGTCGTGAATCGGGTCATAAAAAAGTGTCGGAGACCCCCCTGTAGCGTAGAAGTTACCGCTCCAATATGCATTAGCATGTCTGTGAGGTTCTTGGGCAATGCCAGGCTCATACTTATTCGCCCACATGGACGAGATTCTGAATCCTTTGCAATCATAGTTATAGTATTCGTGTACCTGCTTTAAGCAGTGATTAAAATTAATTACCAACTCATCGAATAGGTAATTCTTGTGGAGAGTGAGGTCAGAGTTAAGCACTCCACTACTTCTCCTTATCAGGTCGAGTTTATCTATCTCTCTTACAACATCTGTCTCAATGTCAAGAGAGAATTCAAAAACATTTACAGGATAAAGTTTGCAAACTTTCATTTCACTCTGCTTTCAATTAATGAAGAATAATCTTTATGCAATTCGCACCCGATATAATATCTATTCAAGTTACAAGCGACCATGGCCGTGGTGCCTGACCCTAAAAATGGGTCAAGTATAGTATCTTTCTCCTCACTACCTGCTAGGATACAACTTGTGATTAATTCTTCTGGATACACAGCAAAATGTGCTCCTTTATATGGTTTGGTCTTTACATTCCAAACACTTTTCTTTCTCTTCAATGATTTACCATCATTAGTTAACTCTTTAATGGCATCTACATTGAAATAATAGTTTTGTTTCTTACTCAGTAAGAAAATATATTCGTGTGACTTGGTGCACCTGTCCTTCATACTCTCAGGCATGGGATTAGGTTTACTCCAGATGATATCTTGTCTCAAATACCACCCATCAGCACGTAATGCGAATGCTAACATCCACGGTATGCCAATCAAGTCCTTTTCTTTCAGTCCTTCTAGTTTATTACCACGTCTAGCACACTCAGTTGGTTGGTCACGTAGAGAATTAGCAACAGATTGCTTCACCAGTGCTTGTCCTTTGCCTGGCCTGTAGTTGTAATAACTATCTCCTATGTTAACCCACAGTGTGCCATCATCAGTGAGACAATTTCTTACCTCACGGAAGACTTCTACTAAGTTTTTAACATATTCCTCAGGTGTTTGCTCCATTCCAAGTTGATTATCCTCTCCACCATAGTTACGCATACCATAATAAGGAGGTGATGTAACACACATCCTTGCTTTAGTATCAACTTGCTTCAGTGTTTCGCGGCAGTCGCCGTAGAGGACATAATTAATCATTTGAAAGTGCAACGCATCATGACTTCTGTGAGAAACGCAACCATGTTAATCTCTTGGTCCACAACAAACGCACTCTTGTATTGATAGTCTGCAATAATGAGCACTGCCTCAGGGATAGTTTTCCCATCAAGGTAGGTATAAAGATTGTCATAGATTTTCCTCATGATATCAATGGGGTCGTTATCCATATTTTGATTGACCCACTTCTTCATAGCAGTAAACTCTTTGTTTTTAAGATAACCAACAAGATTACTGATTTGAATATCGTTACTAGCACCTAGAATACCTACATCAATCTTACCAGAAGATGCATAGCGTTGTAATTCATTAAGAGTCCTACGAAAATCAGGGAAATACTTTTGAATAACCTGAGCAACTACTTTAGGTTCGTAATCAACATTCTCCTGCTCAAGAATCTCCTTAACTCTACCGAAAAATCCTGCAGCAATCGCAGGTTTGTCCTGTGATGCAGTCGAGAAGTCCACCACAGAGCATCTAGAGTGCAGTGGAGAGATGATTTTGTTTTTATAGTTGCAGGTGAAGATGAATCTGCAATTCTTTTGAAACTCCTCCATGCAGGCACGTAGGAGCAGTTGCACGTCAGGGGTGGTGTTGTCTGCTTCATCAATGATAATGACCTTGTGGGGTGCCTCAGAGGTGAGAGAGACGGTAGATGCATAGACCTTTGCCTGATTCCTCACAGTGTCTAGGAAACGTCCCTCATCGGACCCATTGATAACCAGACAGTCAGTCCCCAACTCAGCACACAATGCCTTAGCAACCGTTGTCTTACCTACACCAGCAGTGCCAGCAAGAAGAAGGTTAGGAATCTCCCCTTGCGAGAGGAATCCTTGGAAGATTTTACGTGTGGCATCAGGGAGAATACATTCATCAATTTTCTTTGGGCGATACTTTTCTACCCAGAGAAATAGTTTATCAGACATCGTAGTTAGAGTTAATAATAATTCGATTCGGGTGATATGAGGGAGACATACCAGTGTGCTCGATGGTCCCATCAAATACTACCACACGATTTGCTTTGGGTGCAACCCTAGTGTCACCAATTATGGTGTCACCATCACTTTCGTTGACATAATATACAGCACTCCAGTGAGGTCCGTCCATATCAACATGAGCACCATGTTGTAAATGATTTGGATTATACAATGTCATGTCCAACCGTGCTCTCAGAATTTTAGGAGACTTAAGATAGTCTTGTATCTGAAATAACAGGGGCAATATCAAAGATTTTAGAGGACTTTGTTGGATAGGGTCATCAAAATGAATTAGCATGTGACTAAATCCTTGATGCCCTAGGACAGGTTTACCTTCTCTTTTAGAGATATTGTCCTGATAAAACCACTCCACCCTATTACTACCGAGATATTCAAGTAACTCTCGGTGATAGGATGGAGTGGCAAAGTCATCTAAGACTTCTATCAAGGCTCTAGTGCGATGAAGTAATCAAGGGATGAGAAACTAAGACTAGAGAAGTTTGCGATATTCTTTTTACTAATACAGACATGGTAACTACCATCAATCAGTTTCAGATTCTCAACCTTGAAACAGTAACAGAAGTTACGACGCTCAGGAGTCACGTTGCCAGGATCTTCAAAGGTAATCTTACGAAGTGGCAGTGAGAATACATTAGAAGTATCATTCTTCTTGTCCTTCACACAGACACTGTATTCACCTTCATATCCATAGATACAGAGGTCTTCAACACCATACACACGTGCTGCTTGCATGAGTTGTTGGACATCTGATTGAGGCAAGTCAAAGTGAATCTCTTTGTCAGGCAGGTCAGGATTAAAATCAGGGACCGTAGGGATAATATCAGGGTCACTGTAGTAGTAAGTAGTCTTACCCTTAGTGTCTTCATCATAGACTACAACCTTCTTGTCATCAGGGAAGAAGAGCATAGGAGTCTTAAACAATGACACCGCACCTAGGAATAGTGGCAGGTCATAGATTGCCATTTGCTCAGGAATATACTCCTTGATATCAGTCGATGCAATGATGTTTTTGTTGACTGAAATAGTGTCAATGAATTTGCCTGGTTTGATTACAATAGACTTGTTAATCTGAGCAAAGTTACGCAGGAAGTCAATAGTTTGCTTACTGAGTTTAATGTTGCGTGGTGCTTCTTGCATAATTACTGGTTATAGGTTTCTGTAGGTGCTGCGTGTTTGTCATTGAAGTGCATCAGCAATACTGCATAGTGTAGCACCTTCATGATGTCACGTCTAGCACTTCCTTTTCTGTCATAACGGGAAGCATACTTTAGGATGTTACTCCTGCAGAATGCTTCACCGTCTCCACATGCTTCAATTAAATCAAGTGTTTGAAAACCATCGTTTGAATAGTGTTGCTGATACGTGGAGGAGATGTAGTCTTTGACCTCCTCCAGAATTTTTTCTTCGTTATACTTCATAGCATGTGGCATACTAACAATTCAGTCTATCACGAAGCGAGGATGTTGTCAACCTCTTCTTGGACATCAACGTTAGCGTCAATCTTGTCATACAACTCAAGGAAAGACTGCTTGGTCTCGTCATCGAAACGGTTAAGGCAGACTTTGATTGCCTTCAGACGGTCAGAGAAGATTGCATATGCATTGATGATGTGCACAAGTCTACGAGTAGAGATAACCTCATCAACACCACCGTCATTGAAAGTCTTACGGATGATTTCTGCCCAGTTAGCAAGGTTGTTGATGTAATCATCATCACAGCAATTCAACTCAGCACAGTAGTTGTTGAGCATCCTGACTTCAGTCTTAACAGAAGGATAGTCTTGCTCAAAGGTTACAGGGAAACGCTCAAGGAATGCTTCATTAAGCACGTTTGTGCCAATGAAACGACCGTCGTCACTACCTTTACCCTTTGTGTTAGCAGTAGCGATGATGTTGAATCCCTTAGCAGGAGACACTTGCTTACCAATCTTCTTAAGGAAGACACCCTTACCTTCAAGGATAGACTGAAGACAAAGAATCTTGTTAGATGCAAGGTCAATCTCGTCAAGGAGGAGGATTGCACCACGTGTGAGTGCTTCAATCACTGGACCGTTATGCCATACAGTCTCACCATTGACAAGACGGAAACCACCGATAAGGTCGTCCTCGTCAGTCTCAACAGTGATGTTGACACGAATCAATTCACGTCCGAGTTGAGCACATGCTTGCTCTACACCGAAGGTCTTACCGTTACCAGAGAGACCAGTGATAAAAATAGGGTAGAAAATACCTGAGTTAACAACTTTTTTAACATCAGAGAAATTGCCGAAGGAGACAAAGTTGCTGTCCTTAGCAGGGACAAGTGATTCAGTAATAGTTACAGTCTCCTCAAGTTGCTGACGCACTTCCTCAACCGTAAGATTCCACTTACCAAGTCCAGACTTGTAATTCTTAAGACGCTTTTTAACAGTAGCAAGTGAGCAAGCGAAATGCTCGGATGCTTCAAAGAGTTGCTTAGTGCCTACTGTTTCTCCGTGCTCTGCTTGAAGGTATGAGAGAAGGTCGTCTGTGGTCACTGGGTGAGGGGCGAAGGTCATGTGTTTTGTTTGTCGATAGACTTATTGTAGCAGCTCTTGTGCCGAGTAGTAGTCCAACCATGACGGTTTTCTATCTGGCACACGCAGATAGTTATCTTTTACCCATGGTTTTGATGATACATATCGCTTGTATGCTTCAGTGGTGTCAATGGTTGTGTCATGTTTATACACGTCAGGCATTGCTCTAGCGAAGGGTGTATGTTTGTCAGGACATCCATACTGATATAATATTCCAGCAAGTCTAATACTATTTTCGCATCCGTGTATCTTGTTATACCTGTATGTATACTCTTCACATAGAGAAATACCATGTTGTAGTAACCACTGGATGTTGTTATCAGATTTTGCTACCCATTGCGTACATGGGTGATTGCGGAAGGCACCCTTCTCCGTTTTGTAAGGAGTGCCATCCGCTTTGAATACTTTTCCGATACTATGATACCACTTAGAATATACAATGCTAAGCATTTGACAACATTCTAAGGGCATTTTGACGATGTGTTTATCTGGCAACTGATGTGCTGACAAAACTGGGTCGTCATCAACTGCAAAGATATTCACTTCTTAAATACTCCTGCTTTTGCTAAGAGATAGATGGATAAGGAGGTCCAAAAAATGACCTCCAGTGCAATGTTATTCATGCAATTTGCTCAATGAATGAAGATAGAATCTTCTTGTTGTTTGCTTTACCTTGGAGAGACTTAGTGAATGCTCTCTTGATGTCTGCTTTGGAATCAGACTTAGGGGTAAACTCAGTATCAGTATTCAATCCTGTAGATGACAAGAAGAAGTGCTGCTGATATGACCCGAAAGGCACAGCGATGGACTTGTTTTTAGACCAGATTTTTCTCTGCTTAGCAACCTCTTCCTGTGAAAGATGGTCTGCCAATGTATACATGATATCACGTGTGCTGCCAATGCGAAACCCTAGGAAGTTGCAGTTTGGGAATCGTCCCTTAAGATACTTAAGGATAGCATGTGTTGTGCACTTGTATGTGGACATATCATATGTGCGACCAGTCTTTCTGTCACGAAGCATAGAGTTACGACCAAATCCTGTAACGTGCTTACGCTTTTCACCGTGATATTCTGTTGTCTTCCACTGACGTGACCACTGTGCTTCACCATCAGTCAAGATACTGACGTGCACTTTCTCAACACCGTGCTTCTTTTGGAAGGCGGGGATAAGTGTTTGCAATGTTGCAAGTGATTCGTTAAGTGGAGTGCCACTCAAGTTAAGGTGTGAAGGAATATACTGTGTAGGAGGACATGGTTTCTGCTCCTGCCAAGGGTAGTAATTACGATACACAAACATTGAGCAAACTCTCCAGAGATATAGAGAAGACTGGTCAAAGTCACGATTGTTTTGCTCACTGCTCAGGAATTCCATGAGGAAGAAGTTGTAAGGAATAGAGAATGTGTGGTCTCTACCTTGAAAATCTTCTTGCTTGAAACCATCGGGGAAGAAACCACCGTCCTGAGTAAATGCAAGGACTTGGAATGGAATACCAACCTTACGGCAGAAGATAGCAAGTGAAAGTGTTTGCTTGTATGTGTCAAGAATCTGGTCACACATTGACCCTGACCAATCTAAGATAAAGATTAGACCATGATTCTTACCATCAGAAGTAACAGTTACTTTTTTGAAGAGGTCTTCATTATAAAGATACTGGTGAAGTTTAGATGTGTCAAGGACACCAGTCTTAGAAACAGATGCACGTGCATATGCAGATGCTGCTTTCTTCATCTCAAACTCTTTGGCAAGGTATGAAACTTCACGTGAATTACCACGCTTCCAATCTCTGTATGCTGCATCACATACTTTCCAGTCTGGTGCACCAGAGTAGAAATCATCATCAGGGTTAGTGAAACGGTCTCTTCCCCAATACTCATCACACATGTCAATGATTTTCTTAGAAGGCACAATGTGATGATTGAGATTACAGTTATCAATCTCAACGTATTCTGTTACTGAGTTAGGATTAGTTGCAGTATCTTCTAGAAGATTCTGATTGAATGCCTCATCAGTTTTTGAGTCAAGAGAGTCAGAGGTCTCACCACCACCATCTTGCTTGAATGAAGGCACGTCAAGTTGTGCTTCATCGTTACCTTCTTCCTCTGAAGGTTTTGGTTTAACGTCACCCTCATCACCTTGCTCTACTGTATCTGAATCACCCATGGAATCAGCAGGTTTTGAAGCACCTGAGTCAGTATTTCCTGAGACTGGAGCAGGAATAGAGTCCTGTTGTTGCTTCTTAGAGTATTCGTAAATAGCAATCGCAGCAGCAATGGTCTCTTGGAAGGTCTCAGCAGCACCCACAGCGTCTCTCAGGTCCCTCTCAGGTCCATCAAAAGGAAGGATGTGGAATGCACCAATCTTGAAATATAAGTTTACTCTGTCAATAAGGTTAAGAGTCTCAACATCTACGTCTTGGATGCCAAAGAAGTCTCTCTGGTTTAGTTGCTGATACCCTTGGTAAAAATCTTTGTTTAGACCTGGAAACTTACGTTTCATAAGTTTCTCAATACGTGCATCCTCACAGATGTTGAGGTAAGACTTAGGACATTCATCTGCCCCTGCCCAGTCTTCACATGGTGTGAAGAGTGCATGACCAACTTCGTGACCTACAAGCATGTCATATACACGACCAGATACTTGCCAGATAGGAAGAGTCAAAACACGACGGTCAACATCAAAGGAAGCAGTCTCCACAACCTTGTGCTCAACAACAAGGTTTTCAGTAGCAAGGAGTCTAGCGAGGTTGCCTTTGATTTCTTGAGTGGTCATGTGCGTTTCGTTTGTATATACACAGTATAAGACCCCATGGAAGAAATTCCACGAGGTCGGTGCCACTTTGTCAACTGTCTACCTATGCACCCTCCTCCTTAATCAGTTTGGAGAAGTCATTAGGTTTCTCAAAGCGTAGCGTAGTATGGAATTTATCTAGAAGGATGTCACCCTTATGGGATATTACAAATAGATTGGTCTTTCCGTCAAGTCCCCTTAGAATCTTCATCAATTCTTCTGTTGCTGTAGAATCTAGGGAGGAATCAAACACTTCATCCAGAATCAGGAGATTTGTAGAGGCAGAATTCTTCTGCTTAGCGATATCTCTCCATGTAAACAGGAGTGCAAGGTCAATTTTCTGCTTCTCACCCTCAGAGAATGATGCATATGAAAACACATCACGGAAACGAGACTTGATAATCTCATTAAACTCCTCGTCAAGGGTGAAGTTAACGAAAAAGTCCATCTTCTGCAGATATTTATTGATTTTCTGGTTAATTAGAGGGATAAACTTACTGATTACCCTGCTCTTGATACCACTATCTCTCAACAGAGAAGAAATAACCTTAAAATTTTCTACTGTTACGTTGACTGCAGTGCAATCATCCTCAGTTTTCTTAAGTTGAAGACGAAACTCCTCTAGTTTTACCTTTTCAGCAGTAGTATCAGGTGCTTCTTGGTTACAATCAAGGATAATCTTCTGTGTTTCTCTCAAAAGTCTTTCGTTTTCTTTCTGGAGAGAATTGATATCGTGTTGGAGGGCAGTAATTTCATCACAAGTCGCTTTCTTATCAGAAATTGTCTTAAAAATACTGTTAATTTGAGTAGTAATCTGGTCTAGTCCACCACCAAACCTTTCAATCTTACCTTGTGCCTTGATAGTTTGACTGCTACGCAACTCATCATCCAAAGATTGAGAGCACTGTGGACACTCACTGTTAGATTTGTAGAATTTTAGGTCAGTTTCAG
>Ga0163111_10001194_pt1 | contig 15880 bp, 15 predicted proteins | sample CRUFie1St18metaG_FD_109645 | JGI IMG/M metagenome (GOLD analysis project Ga0163111, IMG submission 109645) | Marine microbial communities from the Costa Rica Dome - CRUD Field 142mm St18 metaG | ecosystem: Environmental > Aquatic > Marine > Oceanic > Photic zone | place: Costa Rica: the Eastern...
CTAAAAGAAAAACTTAATCTCCACCGGGGGTTGAATACAAAAAGAAAGAAAAAAGCCTTCAGATTCCTAGCTCTAAACCACCCAAAATCAAAAAATAGCGACCCATAATTTACCATTATGCCCGGCTTATGGCGCTTTGTGCGTCTCTATTGTAATCTGGCCTGTAAAAGGTGCAGATACTTGCGAGATGTATTGGCGTTTTAAGGCGGTAGGGTAACTAACCCCCCCCCCCTCAAGCCCACCCCTAGGGTGGGAAGGATAAACCTCATGGACCCCACTACTCAAATCATTTGGATAATAGCAGGTGTGCTATTAGTCATTTGGGCCCCTGGCGCCTACCGGCGCTGGCGGGCCGAAAAAAACTTTCGTGCCATCTTTCGATGGAACACGGGGGACGGCAACCCCCTGGAGGGTGCCGGCGGTCCGCCAGATGCGGCCGCTGGCGTCCGCGAAGCCGTTGAGGCTGCAGAGGCTGCAGAGGCTGCGGAAGCCGAAGACGAGGGAGGAGGTGATTAGTCACCTTCTCCCTAAAAAAACGAAAGTTTTCCCCTGGCATTTGCTGGGGGTTTTTTATTGCCTAAATATTAGCCATAAATCATAAAATCTGTATAAATCGTTGCTAATAATCTTTCATAATTTTACGTAGTTATTAGTAAAATCATCAGAGATTATAATGAAAAAGATCCGCAAAATACTCCCATTTATTAAAAACCGTGCTGCTAAAATTGGTATTTACGGTGCTGGTAGCTGGGGTGGTGCGCTAGCAGTTAACCTGGCCCAAAACCATAAGGTAAAAGTATATTCGTTATTTGAACAAGAGTTTAATAACAAAAACATTAAACTTACCCTGGATGTACAAAAGCTTAAAAAATGTGATTACTTATTACTATGCGTACCTACCCAAAATGTGCGTGAGTTTTTGGATGTATGTGCCCCGCATATCCCTAAAAAAGCGCCTATACTTATTTGCTGTAAGGGGGTTGAGCAAGCAACCTTAAAACTACCTAGCCAAATTGTGCAAGAGTATCTACCTAACCCAATTGCAGCACTAAGCGGCCCAAACTTTGCTGATGAAATTGCCCAATTAAAACCAGCCGCAACTAACATTGCTTGTGCTGATATTGATTTGGGGGAGCAAATAATTGAGGCTGTATCATCCCCAACATTACGTGGATATTATGTAGATGATGTAATAGCAACCCAAGTTTGCGGTGCTATTAAAAATGTTATAGCCATAGCAAGCGGTATTGTTATGGGGCGCAATTTGGGTGAAAACGCCCGCGCCAGCCTAATAACCCGCAGCCTTAATGAGATAAGCCTATTATGCAAAGCTATGGGTGGTAACCCGGCTATTATCAATAATCTGGCCGGAGTGGGGGATTTAATGCTAACTTGCAGTAGTTTAAAATCACGCAATACTAATTTTGGCTATCATTTAGCAAAGGGGGAAGATAGCACCGATATACTAAAAAATAGCGAAGTGGTAGAGGGCTATTACACCGCTAAAACCATTAAACAACTTATGGAAAAATATAATATAGAGATGCCAATATGTATGGCGGTTTATAATATATTATATGAGGCTGCTGATATAAATGAGCAGATACAAAACTTGCTGCGTCGTCCGATTTATATTAGCTAAATGCCTAATTACACAATAATTTAATAAAACTATTTGGCTATAAACTAGTAATAATGAACCAGATTGATTATATTAATACGCAATGTTAAGAATACTGCTTTGTTTACTGTTTCTTATGGGTAATGCTAACGCTGAGCTTATCAGCTCTACCCATAATATAAGCTTGCCCAACTCTATTAATGTAAAAAAAGAGGCTATTAAAAAAGCTGAGGATAAAGCAATTACATCTGCGTTAAATAAATATTTTGGGCAAGAGCAAGCCAATAAAATTTTAGCTAAAAATAAGGATAAAAATTTATCTTTTATTGTGCAGTCCAGCCAAATTGATCGTGAAGAGTTTAATACTAAAGGCTACAAAGCAAGTATTACTGTTAATATTGATGATAGTAAATTTGGGCAATTACAACATTTAAATACAACTAGTATTAGCAACGCGAGTGCAGTTATAAAAAAACCGAAGCCACTAAAAAAACCTGATACTTTATTATATTGCCAGGATTTTACCAAGGCTAATAAATGTAAAGATGTATATATATCTGCCCAAAATGTAGGGGATTTTTATGTATTGTTTGATGATTTACGCACAGACAGGCGTGTATGGAATGCACGTTTAGAGCAAAACCTAGATAAAGCAGCACTTGTTAATTTGGCCGCTAGTTTTAAATTTAAAAACATTATATATGCAGAGGTTGGTTACAATAACCAAATAGCCGTATATGATTTGGTAAATGGCGAGTTTAACAAACGCGCTATACATATAAATGAGCTAACCTTTTATATAGCAGGACGTAAGTAGGACGTACTCTTTATCCAAAACCAATATTATAGTGCTTGTATGTAAGCTAAGGTAAAACTCTACTACTGGGGCAATAGGCGCTGGGCGTTAGGCAAATAACTATCACCCAAAACCTAATGCCTTTTGCCTATAATTTTAACATTTTCTTAACCTTTTAGGTGTCTAAAAGGCACATAGCAAAAATTAATTGCAGTTAAACCTCCACTAAGTGGCAAAAAAGTTTAACTCTGTTAATCAATTGCTAAGAATTAACTGCTTTAATAAGGGTATAGATCATGGGAATAAAAATGGACCGTAAGAATATAAACTATGAAGAATCACTACTATCAGGTGGTGCAAAGCAAGCTAAACCAACAATGTTTGAGCTAGTGTTAGAAAAAACAGACACTGTACCAAATAATTTTGCGTTAAGCGTGCTAAAAAGTTGCTTTCATAAGTCTGAAGATGACAGCTTAAAGGCAATGATGGATATCCATCATACAGGGCAAGTTGTTTGCGGTGTATATACCAAAGATATCGCTGAGACAAAAATGTCTGGCGTTATAGATTTTGCACATGATGCTAACTATGCAATCAATTGCTTCTTGCGTGAACATAAATAGAGCCTGTTAGGCTATAGATGGTAGAAAAAACTTTTACCTTTTACCTATCAACTATAAACTCAAATTATGCTCTCTCGTAATCTTGAAATTACCCTACACCGTGCCCTTAACATAGCCCTTGGCTACAGCCATGAGTTTGCCACACTAGAGCACATGATGTTAGCCCTATTGGATGATCCAGATGTAAAACCTGTGTTAACCGGCATGGATATTAACATTGAAAAGCTGCGTGCAACCCTAACAGAATTTTTAAAAGAGGAGCTAGCAGATTTAGTAGTACTAAATATAGATGAAAGCAAACCTACTGCTGGTTTTCAACGTGTTGTGCATCGCAGTGCTGTGCATAAACATACAAGCTATAGCCATGAGATAACTGGTATTAACATATTAGTTGAGATTTTTGCTGAGCAAGATAGCCATGCTGTTTACTTTTTACAGCAGCATAAAATTAACCGTATTGATATTATTAATTTTGTCTCGCATGAGCTAGCGCAATATCATGCTGATACTGATTATGACCCTACCCCGCAGATGGAGCTTTCGAGCATTGATAGTGCTACTACACAAAGCCAGGCTGCTACTCAGCCAGAGGGTGAGTTTGAGGCGCTAGAAAAATACTGCATTAATTTAAACAAGCAGGTGCAAGAGGGTGTAATAGATATAGTAATCGGCCGCCAAGAGGAGATAGAGCGTACCGTACAAATACTATGCCGCCGTAATAAAAATAACCCGCTATTTATTGGTGACCCAGGTGTTGGTAAAACCGCAATTGTAGAGGGGTTAGCCCACCGTGTTGTAAATGGTAAAGTACCACCTAGCTTACGTAATGCCATAATATTTATGCTAGATATGGGTATGTTAATTGCCGGCACGCGCTACCGTGGTGATTTTGAGGAGCGCCTAAAGCAAGTAATTAAAGAGGTAGAAACCATACCAAATGCAATATTATATATAGATGAAATACATACTATAATTGGTGCTGGCTCTACTACTGGTGGCTCGATTGATGCAGGTAATTTATTAAAGCCAGCCTTAGCGCGCGGTAGTTTTAAATGTATAGGATGTACTACTTATAAAGAGTATAAACAACAGTTTGAAAAAGATAGTGGACTAGTGCGCCGCTTTCAAAAAATAGATGTGGAGGAGCCATCAATTGATGATACCACCCGTATATTAAATGGCATTAAAGCGTATTTTGAGGATCACCACAATGTGCGCTACCATAAAGATGCTATAAAAGCAGCGGTAGAGCTTAGTGTAAGATTTATATCAGACCGCAAACTACCCGATAAAGCTATTGATATATTAGATGAGGCAGGTGCTGCTAAAAACCTGTTTTTAAAAAATGCCGGTAAGGAGCAAACAGTTACTATAGGCGATATTGAGGCTACAATTGCCAAAATTGCTCGTGTGCCGGTTAATACTGTATCTAGCGATGAAATCTCCAAACTTAAAGATTTAGAAAAAGACTTAAAAGCTAAAGTATTTGGCCAAGATAATGCGATTGAGCATATATCTCACTGTGTACGTATGGCACGTGCTGGCTTAAGGGAAGTGGAAAAGCCACTAGGCTGCTACTTATTTACCGGCCCAACCGGTGTAGGTAAAACTGAGCTTGCTAAACGCTTAGCTGAGATAATGAATATGGAATATCTACGCTTTGATATGAGTGAGTATATGGAGCCGCACTCAGTATCTAAGTTAATAGGTACCCCACCGGGTTATGTAGGGTTTGAGCAAGGTGGTATGCTAACCGATAAGGTAGATCAAAACCCATTTTGTGTGCTGCTACTAGATGAGATAGAAAAAGCCCACCCGGATATTTATAATATACTGCTACAAGTTATGGATTACGGTAAACTTACCGATAATAACGGCAAAACTATTAATTTTAGAAACGTAATACTAATACTAACCAGTAATGCTGGCGCTGCCGACATGCAAAAACCAGTACTAGGCTTTGGGGTAGAGGAGCGTGAGGGCGAAGACACAAAAGCTATCAATAAAGCCTTTGCGCCAGAGTTTAGAAACCGCCTAGATAGTATTATCCACTTTAATAGCCTATCGGCTGGTATAGTTAAAAACGTGGTTGGTAAGTTTATCACCCAGCTAGAGGAGCAGCTAGCCGATAAAGGTGTACGTATAGAGCTATCCGCCGCTGCTAAAAAATGGCTGGCCGAGCGCGGTTACGATAAACTAAATGGTGCACGCCCACTAGCAAGATTGATATCGGAGAAGATTAAAAAGCCGCTAGCAGAAGAGATATTATACGGCAAACTAACCCGTGGTGGTTTAGTTAAAGTTGGCATTAAGGCTGATGAACTAGTATTTGATATAACTACCCGTAAAAAAGCCGGTAAACCTAGGCGTAAAAAGTTAGATAAGATAGATTTTGTGGATTAAACGGGGTTTATTGTTGTTTTAAATAACCTTACTAAACCAAACTAATTAACTACAAATTTATCTTGTAACTGGCGTAAAAACTGGATGTATAAATCCTGTTTTATCTCTTTATCTAAATTATCTTTAGTAGTTACTAGTGTAAGTGCATCTGGCTCGGGTGCTGGTATAGTAAACTCTAATGCACCTATTAGGTAATAGCTATTTTTATCACCTTCTTGTACTTTATAAGGGCCATAGGCTTTTTTATCGCTAAAGATATCTCTAAACATACTATCGTTAAGTTTTATATCTGCCTTTGTTGCGCCCTCGGCTTGTGTTAGTAGGCCGCTAGATACTTTATCCACTCCATATTTTTTAGCAATTTGGCTAATAGTAAGCTCACCCGCATCTATTTGTGCAGCTAGTTTAGCTAGTAGCTCATTAATAGCAGTATCGCGTTTGGCTTGCTGCCATTTACCTTTTACTGCATCTTTAACTTGCTCATATGTTTGTTGTATTGCTGGCTGTATCTCATTTAACTCAGTTACATAAATTGCCTGGTTAGCCTCTATAATGTCCGAAACTTGCCCCGTACTCATAGTAAAGCTTTGGTTGATAACAGCATCAGGCACCAAATACTTAGTTTGTTTGCTTATTACATAATCAGTGGTTTGTAAGCCATTAGCAGCTGCAATATCTTTAACATTAGTGTTTTGTTTTAGCTGATTAGTAATTTTATTAATTAAGGCTTGTATCTGCGCGCCAGCCTTATCTGCTTTTAGGTAGTCGGATATTTCTACACTAGCCTGGCTAAATGGCTTATAACTAGGAGCAATTATTTCAGCTACATACAATACATAATAGCTATCATCCACATTTATTGGGGCTAAAACCTCGCCCTGTTTAGCGGCAAATACTGGCTGAGCAAAAGCATTGTAAATATCAGTTTTTGTGTACTCACCAAAGTTGGTATCCTCATCTGTTAAGTTAAGTGCAGCCGTGGCATCAGCAAAGCTTTGGCCGTGTAAAATTTGCAGGTAAATATCCTCTGCCTGTTTAGCATCAGCTAGTTTGATTTGTTTAATTACCCGTTTTTCTGGTGCTACTAAAAACTCATCTAAATTGTTATTATAGTAATCTTGCACTGCATTATCTGGCAAAATAACTTGTTTTTTTAGTTTTTGCTCACTTATCTCTAATACAGTAATTTTACGCTTTTCAGGGATGATATAATCAGTTTTATTTTGTTCATATAATGCGGTTAGCTCATCATCTGTTGGGGAGGCAATATCAACATTATAATTGATAGGAAACTTAGCATAACTGGCTTTACGCTTTTCATTATCATACTGGTAAATTTGTTTTGCATAGCTTTCATGGCTACTTACATCAGATAGTATGCTATCATTAATAAAGCGCTCAGTAGTGCGGTAAGTTAAGTTGTTAATATAAGCTTTTTCAGTAAATCTATTATTTTGTAAGTAAGCATTAAATTTATCTGCATCAAATACACCATCAGTTTGTAGGGCAGGGTTAGATTGTATTTTATCAGCTATTACATCGCGCGATACTTGCAGATTTTGGGCGGCAATCTCTGCCTCTAAAAGTAGCTCTTGAGTCATATTAGTAGTTATGGCTTGGCGTAGCTGAGGCTCTACTATTGAGGTATCAAAATCTTGCCCAAACTTGGCCTTAAAATTATCAAGTTGGCGATTAACCAAAGCATCAATCTGATTTTGGTAAATTTTACGTTCACCAATTTCTAGTACTACTTTACCTTTACTAGTACCAGAGCGAAATACATCGCCAATGCCCCAAACAGCAAAGCTAAGCATTAATAGGCCAAGTAATAATTTAAATAAAAATTGTGAAATTGTAGTTTTAAACATAGGCAAGATTGTAAACTTGCTTAGTAAAATGGCAACTGAATTATCAGGCTTTAAAAGCTAAAAGATAACGTCACGCATATTATATAGCCCATGCTTTTGGCTACATGCCCAAATGGCTGCGCGCACCGCACCACGGCTAAATATATTACGGCTACTAGCTTTGTGGGTAAGCTCTATTCTATCACCCTGGCTAGCAAATATAACTGTGTGATCACCCACTACATCACCACCACGCAATGTAGCAAAGCCTATGTCACCAATTTTTCGCTCGCCAGTTATGCCATCACGTATTTTATCTGCCTTTGTAGCCAGGTCCACGCCGCGCCCTTTGGCGGCTGCATTACCTAGTTTTAGGGCAGTGCCGCTTGGAGCATCTTTTTTATAGCGGTGATGCATTTCTAGCACCTCAATATCGTAATCCTCACCCAAGGTTTTAGCTACTTGCTCGGTTAATAATGCTAGTAGATTTACACCTATACTCATATTACCATCGGCAACGATTACACTGTTTTTGGCAAATTCTTGTAGTTTAGCTTGCTCAGTATCGTTAAAGCCAGTAGTGCCTATTACATGATTGGTGCCATATTTACTGCATAATTCAGCTACTTCTAAACTTACTAGTGGAGTAGTAAAGTCAATTACTACATCGCTATGTTTTACTAAGCTCTCATTATTATCAAAAATTTTATGGTCGATATTTTTATCTGGGTTTTTCTCCGTACCGCCAACTAGGGTAACGCTGGTAGTTTGGTTTACCTCGTTAACTAGGGTTTTACCCATACGGCCACAGCAACCTATTATGCCAACTTTAATCATAGAGATGGTTTATACTATGTGGGTAAACATGGCAATATGTACAGACATTAGGGTTGAGTGAGGCGTGGATACCACTATGCAACCACATAAATGGCAAGAGGTACTGGGCATAAGGCAGTAGTTTATTGCCTAAAACCTAATGCCTAGTGCCTAAAAAGAAGTGATAACCAACCAATACTCAAAATACTATACCTATAGTTAATTAAACTTTATGATGCCAATTATGACAGATGATAGTTTTAAATCATTGATCGTTGAAAACTTAAGCAAGTCTTACCAGCAAAATGCAGTGGTAAAAGATGTAAGCATGCGTGTAAATCGTGGCCAAGTAGTTGGGCTACTTGGGCCTAATGGTGCGGGTAAAACTACCTGTTTTTATATGATAACGGGCCTTGTAGGCGCAGATGGCGGTAATATATATTTAAACGGGCATAACGTCACCAAGCTACCAATGTATCGCCGTGCACGTTTAGGCCTTGGCTATTTACCACAAGAGGCCAGTATATTTAGAGGGCTAACAGTAGAGCAAAATATTATGTCTGTGCTGGAGATATCCGAGCCAGTAGCAGGTAACCGCCGTGCAATATTGGAGGAGCTGTTGGGGGAGTTTTCCCTGACTCATATTCGTAAAAATAATGGTATTAGCCTTAGTGGTGGTGAACGCCGCCGGGTGGAGATAGCTCGCGCCCTAGCCAGCAAACCCAGCTTTATATTATTAGATGAGCCCCTAGCAGGTATTGACCCAGTAGCAATAGATGATATCCGCGAGCTAATAGTGCAGCTAAAAAACAAAGGCTTGGGCATTTTAATTACTGATCACAACGTACGCGAGGCATTAGATATTATAGACCATGCTTATATTATGTATGATGGAGTAATAATGAAGGAGGGTACCGCCCAAGATATAATAAATGATGAAGAGGTGCGCAGGGTATATTTAGGTAGTAGATTTGGTTAGGGTAATTTAACTTTCCTAGCGTCTATTATCGTTATTTACCGCATATGTGCGCGCCCTTTGGGCCCGATCGATGCGAAGCATCGAAAGGGCGCGCATCTCAATTTAATTGATCGAAGATCAAAGAAATTGAGGGTGAGACTATGTTAATATTATCAGTAATCTCCTAAAGTTAAATTATTAAACAAGGTATTAAATATTCTACCTGATATTGGCTTAAATAATTTTTTGTTACTATATCTTGATCCATACACCAAAAATATGCGCCATCTGCAATGGCATCAATACTTACTTTTGTTGTTTTATTTTGTGGGCTTTGTACAAATTATATATACCCAGGCCAGATAAAAACGGTATTGCAAAATAGCAAATATGGCAAAGTGCACCAAATTTATAGTAGGTATATAAATCCCACACTAGTAAGACTACTGCTAAAAATAAGCATAAATAACCAGATTTTTTATGTTCAGATATTTCTTGTTCTTTACTGTTACCCATACATAATTATACCATGCTACCCTCCAATTTAGTTGAAAAATCGCTAGATTTTATATTGCCGCCTAGCTGTATCTCATGTGGGGTGGTAGTGCAAAAAAGTGGTAAACTATGTAACACATGTTGGGGTGATATCACCTTTATAACCGATCAGTCATGTAGTTATTGTGATTTACCCAAAGAGTTTGAAATAGATACCCCAAGCTGCTTTTTATGTAAAAACCGTACCCCGAGTTTTAGCCAAATTAAAGCAGTATGTACTTATGGTGATGTAAGTACAAAATTAGTAACCAATTTTAAGTTTAAAGATAGGCAGCATTTAAGTAAATATATGGCAAACGCCATGTATAAGCGCGGGCAACAAATGCTGGAGGATGTAGATATGATATTACCTATACCTCTGCATTTTTGGCGTTTTATGCGCAGGAGATATAATCAATCTAATTTGCTAGCAAGCAAGCTAGCGAGCTTAAGTGGAGTAGACTACACAGCCAAGCTTTTAAAACGTGTTAAAAATACTAAGCATCAAACTAGGCTTAAAAAAGATGGGCGTATTAAAAATATTGCTAATGCTTTTAAGGTAATGGATGAGGATACAATATTAGGTAAAAATATTTGCCTAATAGATGATGTAATGACAACCGGAGCTACCATGGAAGAGGCCGCTAATACATGCATAAAAGCTGGAGCACATAAGGTTTATGGGCTAGTATTTGCGCGCACCGGGCTATAAAATTAACTATATAATGAAGTTTAGTAAACCACATAAGAACACGGCTAAGTTAGATATTACCCCTTTAATTGATATTATATTTTTATTGGTGATATTTTTTATGTTAGCCTCTACTTTTGCGGAGGATATAGCCTTAAATGTAGCAGTTGGTAGTGATAAAGGTAATGTTATTGAGCAATTAGATACCCAAACCACTACTGTTGAGATACACCCAGATTATGTACAAATAGAGGGGTTGCAAATTGGTTTAAAAGCACTGCAAGCACGGTTGCGTAAAACGCCTGATAATTTATATATTTTAAAAGCTACCAATAGCATTAACGTACAGCGCTTAACTGAGGTGATAGATTTTATGCGTATAAATGGGGTGGTAAATATCAAGTTGGAGAAGGCAGGGTAGTATGTTTCTGATATTTCTGGCTATTTGCAGTTAAATAACTTTAATAAATATGTGTTAGCATGGTTTTATGCGTTTGCCTTTTCTAATAAAAACATTGTTTTCTAACCTTGTTTCTAAGTGGAGTACGGTTCACATGATGGAGCAAAGTCATAAGAATATACCAAACTCTGTAAAAGATGAGAGGGCGAAAAGGAGAGAGCAAATAGTTGATCAAACTGCCTTAGTAAAAAATAAGCCAGGATATGAGCATTTGGTAGACTCATCTGAGAAGGTAGCACAAGCTTTTGGAGAGCCCCCTGCGATAATTACCCATAAAACACATATAAATACAACCAATATAAAAAAAATACATAGGCAAATAGAGTTGGGGAGGTATATGATTGATGTCTCAGAGCCGGCTGGTTTATTTTTAATTGCTCATGAGTTTGCTCATTTTCATGATGATAGTTCAGTCAAAGATAAGATATTAAGTAATGTACAGTTTTTTGCCCCTGCTGTAGCTGTGATTTGTGCAGTTGTTGCAACTGTTGTAAATAATGCCTCAAGGCTAGTTGAGACTAATCTTGATTTTACTCCTTTAGCTCCATTGCTTTTTACTGCATGTGTTATAGCTAGTGCTGCATCAATTGCAGCATCATCTGCAATTAGTATAAAAAGTAGAAATAACGAATATATCAACGATGCAGTTGCCCAAAAGGTAACAGATCCTGAACATACAGGAAAGGGCCTTAAGGCTTTTGATGAATTAATGAAGCAACATAAAAAGCCAGTTGATCATAGTTTATTAACTCCAAGGCAGAAGTTTAATGAAATAAAAAGAAAAGTTATAATTAAGTTAGTACGTAGTAATAGAGTAACAGAGTTTATTTATGCAAAGCATCCTTTGCAACAACAACGCAGAGATGCTTTAGAAAATGAAGCATATTCTACAAATGCAGATAATAAAATATCCTCTTCTTATAATGCCACTGTTGAGCGTAATGATACTTGGGTTAAAAAAGTAGATTCCCAATTACCACCTGTTATGGAGCGCTAGCTATTAACCTCAGCTACCCAATCACTATTACTCAAATACCACTCAATAGTTTTGCGTAAGCCTTGCTCAAAAGTTACGCTATGTGTGTAGCCTAGCTCAGCCAACGCTTTACTATCATCCATTGCATATCTAAAATCATGGCCTAGCCTATCGGTCACAAACTCAATTGCGCTACTATGTGGTTTACCATCTGCACGTGGGCATAAATCATCTAATATAGTACAAATTGCATCTACTACTTGGTTATTTGTACGCTCACTATTACCGCCAAAACAGTAGCTTTCCCCCAATTTACCTTTGGTTAAAGCTAGGTTTACTCCGTTGCAGTGATCCTCTACAAAAATCCAATCACGTATATTTGTACCAGCACCATATACTGGTAGTTTTTTATCATTAAGTGCATTGGTAACCATTAATGGTATTAGCTTCTCCGGAAACTGCCTAGGCCCATAATTATTGGTACAATTAGTAGTAATAACTGGCATCGCATAAGTATGAAACCACGCCCTAACTAAATGATCACTAGCCGCTTTACTGGCCGAATATGGGCTATTTGGTTGGTATGGGTAATCCTCATTAAATTTACCCTCATCACCTAATGTGCCGTATACCTCATCAGTTGATACGTGCAAGAATCTAAAACCTGATTTTTTGTTACCCTCTAAACCATTATAGTAATGGCGTGAGGCCTCCAGCATTGTATAGGTACCGTTAATATTGGTTTCAATAAACTCACCTGGGTTAGAGATACTGTTATCTACATGGCTTTCAGCGGCAAAATTAACTACATAATCTATATTGTGTTTTGTTAGTAAGTTATCTACTAGCTCACGATCGCAAATATTGCCTGTTACTAGTGTAGGCTTATTATTAGTTATGCCATCAATATTAGCCTTATGCCCGGCATAGGTTAGTGCATCTAGCACTATAACATTATGCCCTTCAGCGCAGCGTTGATGTACAAAACAGCTGCCAATAAAGCCAGCGCCACCGGTTACTAGATAATTTTTAGTCATACGTGGTTTATATAATAATTTATAGGTGGAGTCATGAGATTATTAGTAATTACTATATAATGCTTTTTGTAGTTGACTCAAGCTTTTGGTGTGCTAAAGTGGTGTTATGACTAATTTTAGCAGTACTCACAAGGTTGTTAATAACCTAACCGGTGATGATATGTTTACCCGCCCACAGGCAGAGGGTGTGGTGGACACTATAATTACACTAACGGATCACCTAGCTACAAAGGAGGATCTTAAGCAAACTAAGCGTGAGTTAAGGACAGAAATAACTGAAGTACGTACCGAGGTAGTAATTTTACGTAAAGATATGGATAATAATACCAGTAAAATTATATCTAAAATGTATATGGCTATGATTGCTATGGGGTTAATGCTATAGGGTCCTTTTAATAGAGATAATTTTTGAGCGAAAATTTTAAAGCGAGGATCGTGGAAACTCGAATATATACTAATATATGAGTCCCGCGAAAGCCGAGCTTTGATATTTGCAGCCAAAAAGTGAACTATTAGGAGGTCCCTATTCGTTCCTCAAGCTCTAGCCAGCGTTGCTCTAGTACATCTAGTTTATTCTGTAACTCAGTTACATCACGCATAATATCATTAAACGCTGCTGGGTCATTTTGGTATAAATCTGGGTCCTCCAGCTTTGCTTGCAGCTCATTAATTTTAGCCTGCTGTTTTTCAATCTTTTTAGGTAGGTTATTTAGCTCTTTACGCTCATCGCGGGTCAGCTTATCAGCCACTGGTTCAGTAGGTTGTGTGGGTTTTTGTGCAGCTTTATTTTTATTATTTTGTTGGTTTTGCAAGCGTAGTTTGCGCTCGCGCATGTAATCACTATAACCACCAAAAACGCTATGCACTTGAGCGTCACCCTCAAAGGCTAGTACCTCTGTAACTGTACGATCCAAAAAATCACGATCATGGCTTACAATTATTAGCGTACCTGGGTAGTCAGCTAGCATATCTTGCAGCATGTCTAGCGTGTCCATATCTAAATCGTTAGTGGGCTCATCTAATATTAGTAAATTACCTGGACTGGCCAGTATTTTAGCTAGCAGCAAACGATTTTGTTGCCCACCAGATAAAGTACCAACTTTGTCATGTGCTAGACTTGGATCAAACAAAAACTTTTTGAGGTAACCACACACATGCATGGTTTTGCCTTTATCACCACTGCCAATAAAAACATCTTGCCCACCATTAGGGCATAGGGTTTGCCACAGAGTTTTTGTTGGGTCTAGCTCGCTACGATTTTGATCAAAATAAGCAATTTCTAGTGTTTTACTACGAAATATATATCCTTCATCAGGTTCTATCTCACCCATTAGGGTTTTTATAAAGCTAGATTTACCGCTACCATTTTTACCTAAAATACCTAGCCTATCACCCTTTAAAATAAGATGGCTAAAATTGCTCAAAATAGCTTTGTGTGCGCCTGTATCAGGCGCATTAAAGCTTTTGCTGACATTTTTAAACTCTACCGCAATTTTACTAGCATTAGTGGGCTCAACCGCATCCATACTAATTTTTTGTGAGCGCTGCTTATAGGCCGCCTTGTCCTGTTTTAGCTTATCACGTAGTTGCCCAAGCTCACGCAGGCGACGTACATTACGTTTACGCCGGCCAGTTACCCCGCCTTGCGTCCAGCCATGCTCAGCCTCTACCTTTTTTTGTAAATTATGTAGTTCGCGTGCTTCATGAGCTATTTGTTCCTCCTGCCAATCATCAAATTTAGCATAACCGTGTGGGCAAATTTTTATACTACCACGATCCATCCAATATACCTTGTTAGATACTGTACTTAAAAAATATCTATCATGGCTAATACATATTAATGCGCCTTGATATTGTTTTAGGTAGTTTTCAAGCCATTCAATTGCCTGTAAATCTAAATGGTTAGTTGGCTCATCTAATAGTAAAATATCAGGTTCATGCACTAATGCTTTTGCTAGTGCAACACGGCGCTTTTGTCCGCCGCTAAGCGTTTGTATCAGAGCATCTGCGCGCAAACCTAATGGCTCAATTATCATGTCTACCAGGTAGGAGATATCCTCATTATCTTTAGGTGGCAAACCTGTTAATACATATTGTTTTACAGTTTTATTAGCTGCAAACTCCACCTTTTGTGCCATATAGCCAATGCTAATACCAGGTGCTACAAAGCGTTTGCCTGCATCTAGCTCCAGCTCTTGCATAATAAGGCGCATTAAGGTGGTTTTACCCACGCCGTTTTTGCCTACTAAGCAAATGCGATCACGCCTGTTTATATTTAGGGTTAGATTTTCAAATAAAGGTTTACCACCAAAACTAAGGGTGATGTCCTCCAAACCTAGTAGCTGATTGCTCATCAGCGGGGGTTATAGAGCATTCACCAGTTATTTCTAGTTGCGTTTTTACGCTTGGGTAAGTAATAATAGCGGCATTGTTTAAATTGGATATAAATATTGATAAGGACAAGTTAAACAAGGCGAGCCGCACGGAATGTACATTAGTTACCTGAGTACGGCGAGACCGCAGTTTAACGCAGTAATTATTAAATTTATATCCAATTTTATGCCGTTGTAGCACAGGGGTAGTTGCACTTCATTGGTAAGGCTAGGGTCTTTTTGTTTAAATTAAGCATTTACTAGGGTTACGGCTTGTTGTATTTTCTTTAGGCTTCAAATAGGCTCTGAGTTTATTTGTTTTGCATTTTGGTTGGCTGATGTAGCACAGGGGTAGTTGCACCTCATTGGTAATGAGGAGGTCGGCGGTTCAATTCCGCCCATCAGCACCATTTTATTTATATAAAACAGGTACTTAGCCTAATTTTAGGCGAGTTATTTACATATATTTCTATTCTCATTTTAGCTCCTTTTTTGGTTTGTTTACCGTATAATGATGTGTTTAACGGGGTAAAAAGTAAAGTAGTTTTATTTAATAGTTTTTTTAACCAAATTTAAACTTTTTGCAGATAATGTTTATTGAAAAGGATTTGATATGGTTAAAGTAGGCATAATGGTAAATTGTGGGTCGCTGAAGAGTGTTGTAATCGTTTATGGTATTGCATTAGCGAGGGAAGTATTTATTTGTACGAAATGAATTGTAAAAAAAGTGTCCGAAATGTTTTTCA
>Ga0163111_10001195_pt1 | contig 15876 bp, 17 predicted proteins | sample CRUFie1St18metaG_FD_109645 | JGI IMG/M metagenome (GOLD analysis project Ga0163111, IMG submission 109645) | Marine microbial communities from the Costa Rica Dome - CRUD Field 142mm St18 metaG | ecosystem: Environmental > Aquatic > Marine > Oceanic > Photic zone | place: Costa Rica: the Eastern...
GATACACATATACAAATTAATTCTTTATATTCATTATTAGATTTTATACTATTTGGAACATATAATAATGAATTTCCATTTTGTATAAAAGCAGTATGTAACAATAATTTGTTTTTTTTTAAATGATTTGGTATTTGTTTTAATCTACACCCATTGTATTTTAAAGCTAAATACGACATATCAAAGTCATTCAAAAAATATTTTAAGTGATCTGGAATCAATTGTTTAGTATTAGTAGATACAGTAATACATTCTACATATTCGTCGAAATTGTCTGAGTAATTTTTATTCCAAAAGTTTCTACCAATTTCTATGGGTAGAAATCTAATTAAAGTTTTTCCTTCATAACAATTTTTAATGGCACATTTGATAAATTTTTCTTTTTTTAAAATCGCTTTTGAAAAAAATGGAAATACTTCTCCTTCAGAAAAGTAACATAATAATTGAAAATCATCAATATTATGATTTTGTTTTGTTTTAATAAAATTTTTCATATCGCGTATTGTTAAAAAATTAAGAATATCACAACATACAAAAATTCTATTATCAACACTTGTAACAAAAGCGTTAGCAAAATTTTTTGTGTTGAACCTTTTTTCCAAAAAAAGGTTATCCATTTTTGTTGAAAACTAATTTAATACTGTTTTAAAAAAATATATTTAAAATTTAAAAAAAACTTAAAATCCCTCTAACCACGTTTTTAACAAAAGCGTTAGCAAAACTTATATTATTTTTGGTAAACCTTTTTTCTAAAAAGATTGTCTGAAAAAAATGAATATTTTTTCATTTAAATAAACTTTATTTATTAATTGAAAACAAATTTAAAATGTCATTCACAAGTAATGATACAGTAAAAAAGTTAAAAAAAATATTGCCGGAAAGTATTAATAATCAATTTTTCCCGGAAGATATACTATTGAATATAGCTATATATCTCCAATTAAATGATAAAACCATTCATCAAACTGTAAAAGATTATTTGTCCAATGATAAAAAGAAAAAACAACAAATAATTAACAATTACAGAACAATAAGTAATTGGGATGTGTCTCAAGTAACTAACATGAATAATCTATTTTCAGGTTATGAAAATTTTAATGAAAATATTTCAAATTGGAATGTATCTAAAGTTACAAATATGGCATACATGTTTAAAAGAACTAAATTCAATCAACCTTTAAATGATTGGAATATATCTAAAGTGACAAATATGGATTATATGTTTTGGTCTGCAGAAAATTTCAATCAAGATATTACGAATTGGAATGTATCTAATGTAATAAATATGGAAGGTATGTTTGAAAATGCATCGTCTTTTAATCAGCCTCTCAACAATTGGGATGTATCTAATGTGACAAACATGAATGGTATGTTTTATAATGCAGAATCTTTTAATCAATATATAAACAGCTGGAATGTGTCCAATGTGAAAGATATGAGTTATATGTTTTATAATGCAAAATCCTACAATCAACCACTTAATAAATGGGATGTATTCAGTGTAAGAAACATGATGTATATGTTTTGGTATTGTGAATTGTTCAATCAACCTCTTAACAATTGGGATGTATCTAATGTAACTAATATTTCATATATGTTTTGGTATGCAAAATATTTCAATCAACCTCTCAATAATTGGAATGTATCCAATGTTAAAAATATGGAAGGTATGTTTGACGATGCAGAATGTTTCAATCAACCACTCAATAATTGGGATGTTTCCAATGTGACAAATATGGATAATATGTTTAATAACTCATATTCTTTTAATAATTCTCTGAATAATTGGAATGTGTCAAATGTGACTACTATGGAAGGTATGTTTTATGAGACACTAAGTTTTAATATGCAAGTAAATGCTCCATGGTACCATGGAGATAATTAAAATTAATCAGATGAAGAATCAAATGAAAAAATTATATTAGAAAAACAAAAAACTAAAAAAACTAAAACAATAAAAACAATAAAAACAAACAAATAAAAAAATACAAAAAAGTAATGCTACCACGTTTATATAATGTGCCGGGTCCTAAGTCCGAAATAATAAAGCTGCAGAAGGATTTTTTTAATAATAAATAAAAAACTCGTTTTTTGCGATTTTTTTTTTAATTTAATTTAGAAGTAATTATAATTTATTATGAATGAATCTGAAAATGTATTTTTAAAAAAATTACCGAATGGTACAGAAATAGAATCGTTTTTTTCTTCAATTTATAAGACGTTTGAAACAATGTTGAATATTGACCAATTAGATAACAAAATAATTACTTTGTCAGAGAAAAACAAAGAGCAAAACAAAGAACAAAATGATTACAGTTATATAAATACTGTTATTCAAGATACTATAGCGGACATATTTACAAGTATTATTTCTAAATTATTTACAGCAGTTAATAGACATATACGACCCCCTTATTCAAACGAATTAAACTCAAATATTTCGGAAGTTTTTGAAAATTGTCAGAAATTACAAAAGAAAATATTTGAAAATAGTGATAAGGAAAATAATTTGACAGGTATTTTAGTTTTTGGAATTTTGGCATCAAAAATTATTAGATTTCAAAAACAAATTATATGTTCTGAAAATTACATTCCGGATGAGTCCGGATATATTAAGTGGTATTATGGAAACTATAATTCAATAATTGATACTATTAATTTTGAATATGATGAAATTTATTGGATGGATTCTGCAATTACATGGATTGGATACAATAAAGAAGAGATTGTTGTTATAATTATTGAATCTTCGTCTAATACCTCACTTAATTTAAATATTCTTAGGGCATATATTAAATCTATTAGTAGTTTTGTTTATGTTAATGAGGTCAAACAATATATAATAATAACAAAAAGTAAACCTTCGGATGTTTATATTGAAAATAATTTGATAGATACTAAAAATATTATTTTTGTGGAATAAAAGTAGGCAAAACATAAAACAAAAATATATAGTATGTACAATTGTAAATGAATTGTTATAAAAATAGTAATTGTATAATTGTATCAAGATATAATGAAAATGTGGATTGGTTATTAGAACTAATATATAAATATTCATGGATACAACAAATTCTTATTTTTAATAAAGGAATTGATGATTTAAGTGATATAATACAAAATAGCAGTAAGATCAAAATAGTAAAAAAAGAGAATATAGGTCGTGAATCTGAAACATATTTGAGTTACATAATAGATAATTATTATAATTTACCTAAATTTATTTGGTTTATTCAAGGGTGTCCTTTTGATCATTCTCCAGATTTCATAGATTTATTATCTGAAAATAGTATTGATTTTTATATTCACAAAGAATTTCAATCATTAACCTGGAGATATGATGAAAATTTACCCAAAAATATAGAATCTGATAAACGATTTTATATTAATAATAATAGAATAATTAACTATTATATTGATACAACATCACAACAGACAGTTGAGGCTCATAGTTTTTATGATTATATGCATGCAATAAAGGTAAATGATTCAAATAAAAAGACTCCAAAACCGTACAATAATTATCTACAATATATGTGTGGTGAATCCGAAATACCATTGCCAAGTAAGATTATTTGTTATTGTTGGTCCGCAATTTTTTACGTAAATTCAAATTCAATACTTAAAAATAAAAGAAAGACATATATAAAATTGAGAGAAATATTATTATCTGAAGATAGTCAAGGTGGTCATCAAGGATACATTTTAGAACGACTTTGGGATTATATATTTACACACATAAGTTACAATAGTATAAATGATTTGCAAGAATCAATTGAGTGGAATTATTCAAATTTATGTTTATGTTGGAATTCTAATTTAGGTTATGTTACATTGTATGATAAATCATATCAAGTACATCATACAACAAAACCAATGACTAAAGTAAATGGGTATGTTATGATATATTTTATTAAAAACACTCAATCTTTTGAAATACATTATAATTTATATATCAATTTTAAACCTATTGCAATTTTTCCATGTTTAAATATAGAAACTGCAAAAATGTTTTTACAATTTCAAATAGATAATTATAAAAAAATTAATTATAATTATATAGAAGATTCCATCAAAAATTTAGTAAAAAGTAACGTATCAAAATTTAATTTTAATCAAAAAAAAATAAGATTTAAAGAAAATTATTATAATAAAACAAATAGAAGTGTATATTTATACCAAAAAAAACATTTAAAAGAGTTATTATATGATACTTTAGGAGTTTTTGCATTAAAAAAAAATAACCATATAAAAAACAAAGATATAAAATAAAACTTGATTGTATGTGGTACAAATAATTAATATAAATAACTAATCATTTTTATTGTTTTTGATAAAAAAATATTGTATCAAATTTGTGAATGAATCGGGGATTACTTTCCTTTTAAGTTGATGTGTCATTTGTCCCATTCCGCTACGAATATATTTCATTGTTGCAAGTAATGCACCTAAACAAAATACTATTAAAATGAGGATAAATTTTTTTTTTGCATTAATATAACCATTTTTAATTATAGATAATAATATAAAAAAGCTTATTATTGTTATATAAAAGTAGTTATTATGATTACTAATTCTATCTGTTGATACTATTTTGAATTTCTCTGTTATTTTAGGTAATTCTTTGATACATCGACTTTTAGAAAATGGAATTTTAAAAATTTCTCCACCATATCTTTTATCAAAAGTTGGTTCTTTCGGAATACAATGCGATTCGATCCACCAACCTCTACCATTTATTGTAGCATCTTCTTTATTAGAAAATTTTCTACCATTCACAGCAATGCCATTTCCTACCGGAAGAGTTGCTTTCATACATGATTTAGAAGCAAATGGTCCTGTTTTATTAAAAGTTGCTGAAAAATAATCATAAATTGGTAAATTTATGATTTCTTCCTGTAAATTTCCCATTAAGCCAGTTCCTCCAATTAAATCAATATTTCCTTCATGATTATATTCTTTTGTTTCTATTGAGTCAATTATTTTAGTTTTTTCTTTACAAATAGGTATTTTCCCTAATGGATAACTACGCATGTACATGTATTTATCTTTTCCAACACATTCTGATTCACTTGTACTGTCGCATTTTTCACCCATGTGAATAAATTTATTATTCCCAATTGCAACTTTTTTAGCTTCTTTGTTTGAAGTAGAACCTGTGATATCACCAAGTCCAATATAATCACCAGCGTATTTTTCCATTGATGGAATCCATTTTTTAAATAATAAAGAGACTCCCTTATTGTTCAATCCTTTTGGAGGACATTGTACTTGTTTAAGTACCATATTATAATATAAAAATAAAAAAATGAATAAAATATTGTGAATAAAATATTGATCAAATAATTTCAAAAATGACTCTTCTAACTAATAAAAATATTAGAGAAATTGTAATTAAATATTATAATGTTAATGTAAAATAACAAGTTATATATAAATATATGGCCCAATTAATACTTGGAATGTATATAATATGACAGATATGAATAACCTATTTTAGAAATGTAAATATATCAATGAAGGTATTACAACATGGGATGTGTTAAATGTGACAAATATGAAAGGTATGTTTAATAAATGTAACATATTTTCATCAGGTTACCAAAAAAACTTTCAAAAATAAAAAAGTGAATAAATTTTTGACTTAAATAATTAAAAATCAATAAATAATATAAGTTTAAATAAAATGGCTCCTTTAACAAATGAAAATATTAGAGAAATTGTAAATAGATATTTATCATATAATGATAATATCCGATCCGTAGTAATTGATATATATGGCTCAATTAATACTTGGAATGTATCTAACGTGACAGATATGAATAGATTATTCGAAAATTATGAATATTTCAATGAAGATATTTCAACATGGGATGTCTCAAATGTGATAAATATGCAAGGTATGTTCGAAAATGCATCATCTTTTAATCAACCTTTGAATAATTGGAATGTATCTAATGTGAACAACATGGAAGGTATGTTTTATAATGCAACATCTTTTAATCAATGTATAAACAGCTGGGATGTGTCCAATGTGAAAAATATGAGTTATATGTTTTATAACGCAAAATCCTACAATCAACCTCTTAATAAATGGAATGTACTCAATGTAAGAAATATGATGTATATGTTTTGGTACTGCGAATCATTCAATCAACCTCTGAATGATTGGGATGTATCGAGTGTAAGAAATATGAAATACATGTTTACAGGTACTAGTTTCAATCAACCTCTAAACAATTGGGATGTGTCTAATGTTAGAGAAATGACTGGTATGTTTCAAAATGTTACATTTTACACACAGGATATTTCAACATGGAATGTAAGTAAAGTAATAGATATTTATTACAGAAATCATGATGGATTTTTTAGTAATGATGCTGGATTTTTAAATAATTATAATTATTAAATAATTACAATTATATGAAACAAAAAATAAAATAAAAAATGATTGTTTCTTTATCCTAAATTAATTATAAAAGTAAATTAGAAGAGACCCGCCAGCCGCCGCGGATCACTATGATTACTGTGAGTACGAAAAAGTCGCTCATTGATGATCAACAATTGAATCCTACGAATCGCGTGAAGCGCCAGACAATCGGGCCCTGCGGTCCAGCGGACTTCTCCCCAGAGGACATCGCGCGGCAAGAGAAGGAGGCCCGCGACCTGCGCGCGGCCGTGTCAGATGCGCCGCCAGGCGTGGAAAAAAGTTCGAGTGACAAGGAATTGGAGTACCCAAACAAACGGAGAGATCCGAACAAAAATAAATTAAAAACTAAAAAACTAAAAAACAAAAAAACAAAAAAGTAAAAACAAAAACAAAAAACAACAACAAAAACAAAATAATGCTACCATAGTTCATATACTATGCCGGGTTCCAAGTCCGGAATACTAAAGCTGCAGAGGAAAAAGTTTAGTTTAAAAAGTTTAGTTTAAAATTTTTTTTTTGTAATTTTCTAAGTGTAAGACAATCTCCATATTTAGACATACGCATACTCATTCTCTTACTATTATTAATTTCTGTGATATTTACAAGTTTATTTCTAAAATCTTTATTAATAAAATCAGTAATGTGATATAGAATACATTTATCTATTATTTCTGTCAAGAAACAATATTGCAAAAATTTATGTGGATTGCATATCATTGCAGATTTAATAATATAATAGAAAAATGTTGGAGAATTATAATGTAATTCAGCATTACTAGTTAATAACTTATATGTTTGTTTTGTTGAAAATTCTTGCTCATTTTTGAAAACTTCACTTTTAAAAATTTCATTATAAATTGTTGAATCATAATTTGTCTGATTTGTATCAACTGATCCGGTAACTTTATTTGGTATATAAAATTGTTTTTTTTGTATATTACATAATAATCTATGGCAATTAAGAATTGTAGCCCATGTTTCAATTATACTTTCCTCAATCAAAGGATTGTATAGTTTTATTGGACATTTAAATATGTAAACATGTAACAATTCATGGATCAATACTTTGAACGATTCCTCTTTTCTAAATATTATAATAGTAGACTGCTTCGTCTTATGATTACTAATTGTAACTCCAGAATTAATATTTATAGGTGATAATTTATCTAATTTATTCCATTTTTTTTTAAAAGAAGTTGGTAAATAAATTATATGAATTTTATAATTTTTATTAAAAAATAATTTAAAAAAATTAATAATTTTAATAAATTCTAATATCTCTGCATCTACAGATAATGATATTGATTTAATTGCTATTGATAATTTATTATCAATATTAGCATTAATATCATAAAAATACTTATAATTATCTATACACCAATTGTATATATCTTTTGGAAAAAAATCTGTATTTAATTTATCTAAATTAAATTTTCTAATTTTTTGGCCTTGTCTACACATTAATATATGAATAATAAAAATAATATAAATTATAATGAATCCAGAATATAAAATTAGAAAACTTTTGAATATTGAAAATAATTCAATAAAAATATTTATTATTATCGGGAAAAATATATATTATGAAAATGATAATGAATGTCCTCAAATAGAAAAAGCATATTTCAACATAAAACAAGCAAACGAATATTTACAAAAATATGATGAAATATATTCTAAAAATGATATAAATTTATATATTGAAAAAATAGAAATAGCTATTAAAATAACTGGAGAACTATACATTGTATCCCGTAGTAATTTTGTTTATACTTTGTCAGACATTTTATCAATTTTGGAGTGAAAAGTATATTTAATTTATTATTGTAATGTTGCAATCATTATATTTGATTCCAAATGAGAATAGATACATAATTCTAAAGTATCATCATTTATGAATATATATGCGTAATTTGAAAAAATTTCTAAATTTGATAAAATATTAATTACTTTAGTTGTTTTAATATTAATAAAACTTTCATCTATATTATTTTTGTTATCTATTTGTATTTCTGAGCATCCCGATATATCATCTATATCAGTTGTTATCAATAATTTATTGTTTTTAAAAGTTAAATTTATTGTATCATTAACAATCAAAAATTTTTCTAATATCCACAATATAGATTTTAAACAAATTTTAGAATATCTATTTGCATAAATATTTGTATCTAGCATTTTATTAAAATATGATGAACTCAAATCAATATTTGAGTGTAACACTTTTATTTTAGATTTATAATTTAAATTATTTTTTATATTAACAGCACAAACATGTAAGTAATCGTGTGTATTCCATTCTACTATACAATCTAAAGTTGCTGGAATACATTTTATTGACTTATACATTTGAAATATATTCAGATTGCCAATAATGCTATCTTCATTGATAATTCCTTTAATTTTAGTAATTTGTAACTTGATAACATTATTATTTTTAATAATAAAATAAAAATGTTCATTTGTAATTATACAATTTGCATAGTCGTGAATTTTGATAAGTCTACATAAAATAAGTTTTAATCTACCTAGAGAATCAAATTTAAATTGTATCATTGTTATACAGAATTATATTTTTCTCTAAAAATGTTTAAATTTCTCTTAAAGTTCATAATAATCAAGAGCTTATTTTTTGAATTATCAACTCACGTCTACCATTTTTGTTTTGTGACCAAGCATGTATATTATGCATATTTGCAATTAATTTAAGAACCCAAATTCTTTGTTCTTTGTTTGTTTTCTTAATCATAATTGTTTTAAAATTATATGTATTTATAATATTAGTAAATTTTATAGTATCTTTTAGTTGAATAGTTTGAAAACAAATATTAGATATATTTTTATGGGACTGTCTCATATTTATTTCGTCACTATTTTCCTGTTCCTCTTCGTCATCTTCTTCCTCGTCGTCCTCTTCCTCCTCTTCCTCCTCATCCTCATATTCGTCCTCTTCCTCCTCTTCCTCCTCTTCCTCCTCTTCCTCCTCTTCCTCCTCTTCCTCATCTTCTTCATGTTCTTCCTCTTCCTCTTCATATTCTTCTTCATATTTTTCGTCTTTATTTTCGTCTTCATGATTCAATTTTTGTTTTGAATCTAGAATTGCTTTGTTTAGCTTAACTGCTTCTATTTCAGAGCAATTTGTTTGTCTCTGAAGTAATTGTATTTTTTTTGAATTTTTCAATTTTTCAAATATTTTACTTAATGTTTCTGACGCAATTGCGGTTAGATCATTGAATTCATAATTTTCTAAAATATCTTCTCCTTCATTTTCTGTACTTTTGATAGTTATAAAAACACCTTCTCTTTCAAGTGTAACTTTCATTTTGAATATCTATAATATATAAAATATATATTAAGCTTTATATTGAAAAGTGGAATTCATTTTAATTATATATAATATCTATTTACAATTTTTCTTTATATTTATTCCAACTAAGGTTTACAGATTTGACGAAATCGTCTTGATTCGCGTAATTTTTTCTATCTATTCCGAACATCTTCGCTCTTTGATAAAGAACGTTATTTTTTTCACTATGCACACGATGATCAATTGATGATCGTCTTAAGCTATTTCCAACTCCAGTAAAATCTGATATTTTTTGTTTGATAAATGCAAGATCCCTCTCAATCTTTGAAACACGCTCTTCAATCGTAATATCTTTAACAAATTCTCCCCCGGATTGACTGAGTTTAGTACTTCTACGCTTCAAAGTTTTCAAAGTTTTCACCCTTCTTTTGCCTCCGGCGGTCGGAGGTACGACGATATCGCGTTCTGAATTCATACGCTTTAATCCCGGTCGGTTTTCGTCTTTGTCCGGCCGTGTGGCATCTGTATTGGATTCCTTATGTTCGTTTTCGTTCTTATATGTATATGCTGATTCAATTTTATTTGATCGATATAGTTCTTTGGCCTTTTCATCCAACATTAACCCTCTTATTAATTTAGCTCGTCTTTTATTAATATTTTCTTTCTGCATAATTTCTGATACTGTTGGTATATCCTTATCCATATATATATAATTGTAATATAATATAAATTGAAATCTAGCTGATCTTGTAATTTTTACGCACTCCTAGTACAGGAGTAATTTTTTAGAAAATGTAATATTATTTTGAATCAATTGATCAGATTTAAATGAAAATCTATCCACAGAATTATAAGATTGAATATGATAAATTTAATCTTTTTTTATCTCAACTCATCTCATCTCAACTTCAACGGTAAAAAAAAATTAGAACAAAAAAACAATTTGAAACTAAACTTTTTCCCTCTGCAGCTTTATTATTCCGGACTTGGGACCCGGCACTTTACGTCAATGTAATGTGGTGACATTATTCATTTTTTGTTTTTTTGTGTTTTTGTTTTTTTTGTGTTTTTGTTTTTTTTGTGTTTCGTTTTTTGTGTTTTGTTTTTTTTTGTTTTTTTTGTTGTGTTATGTTTTTGTTTTTTTGTGTATTGTTAATACGAATCATTGTTTTCTCTACTATTGAGATGATATGTTTTAACTTTCTTTGCTTTTATTTTCATTAAGATAGTTTATTAACGTATTCTTCAAAGCATCTTTTTTAGTTGCTTGTTCAATATTATTTGCATTTCCAGTAATCCCAATAAAATGATATAATTCTTGCTTATCCATACCATTAATTTTTTCTGCAGATTCGAGTTGTTCTAAAACTTCTGCTGGATTTGCTTCTAGATGTAGACGCGCATATACTTCTCTCCATTTTTGTAAATTAATTTGATTTAGCTCGTTTGCTTTTTCAATATATTTATCTTTATCACACTTTGCCCATTCTTCTGCCATTAACTTTTTTTCTACTCCAAAATTATATTGTCCATCTATATAAACTTGATCTTTAAGCTTATTTTTTTGTTCTTCATCCTGTAGGAAAACTAACCAACCGGAATAACTCACTAGCTTTTCATATTTGGGCTTAGATTGCTTTTTTCTAGTTAATGGTGGTAATTGTTTGTATTGAGTAAACTTTGATTTGATATTCGCAGAAATATCGGTAATCAGATGTTTAAATGTTGTTTCATCAATATCGCCGTATTTAGAATTCAACTCATTAATATTAATATCATTTAAATCGCCAACAAGTTTCTGCAAAATATAATCTCTATCTTTTACAGTTGATTCTGAGATCTTGACTTGAACTGTTTCAGTTTTCAAATTACTCTCCATATTTTTACAACAAAAGTTTTGTTATCGTTATTAAAATTATTTTACTCTTAAGTAGTAAAACTTGTCATTTTTTTGAATGTAACAATAAAGTAAAAGAATATGATAAAAAAATGAATATTAAGTAAATATTAAGTAAATACTAAGTAAATATATATTAAATATAATAAATATATTATAATAATATTAGAAAGAATGGAAGTTCAAACACATCAGTCAATTAGTAAAAAAGAAATAATGTTTTCTGATTTTAAATTTGATAAAAATGAAAGAATTTTAAAATTTAACGTAGATGGAATGAAAACTTCAATGTTAAATGGAATACGTAGATCAATTATTAATGATATTTGTAATATTGGATTTGGTTATGAACCTAAAAATACTATTACAATTAAAGAAAATACAACTGCATTACATGATGAATATTTAGCACACCGTATTTCGTTAATACCGGTTATGGTTCCAAATTGGATTGATGACCCGGCAAAAAACGACATTGAAGACTATTTATTTAGTTTGAATGTTCAACAGAGAACTCATAAAAACTCTGAGGGTCATGTTACAACGGATCATATAAATGTGTATAAATTAATTGGAACTGAGAAACATCTTGTTAAGGATTCAAAGGAATTTTTTCCAAGAGATTTTATTTATGGGAATCCAATTTTAATAACTAGATTCCCATCTAGAGATTCTGTGGATCAAAAATTAGATATTGAATTTAAACTTATGAAGGGTACTCATGCAGATCATGCTAGCTTTTCGCCAGTTGTAGTATGTGTTTGTTATGAACATGATAATAATCCAAATAAGCATTGTTTTATGGTTGAAAGTGTTGGAATTTTTACACCATATATATTAGTATACAAAGGAATTGAGAATTTAATATGTAAATGTACAAAAATTATAGATTTAATTGATGAAAATGCAACAAAATATAAGGGAAAATACAAAGCTATTGAATATATTATTGAAGGAGAAAGTCATACATTTGGAAATATGTTGCAAGAATTTATTTATGATAAAGAATTCGGTAACGATTCATTAAATGGAAATATAACTCATATTAGTTATCATGAACCACATCCTTTAGAGAACAAAATAATATTTCGATTAGTATTAAAGGAAGATGATAATATAGATGATTTTGAAATTTATAAATTAAAATGTAATGATCTTATGAAACAGTATATAACTGAGTTACAAGAAATGTTAATTAAATGTTTAGAAAATTGGGAGAAAACACCTATTAAAAAAGAAAGTTCATTATTAAAACCCTCAATATAGTTATAAATATACGTTCGAATTATAAAATAATTTAAAAAGTATTAGAATATATTTTATAAATGGAATTTAATGAAGATTTATGGATTGTAATTAAAGAGTATGTATTTCATCGACATTTGTGGTATATAAATTTACCATATTTAAAAGTAATAAGATCAGTCCCTTTAATTTCGAATAAATCCAAATATTATCCCTTAATGTTTGTACAATCTCATCGTAGATATTCTGATAAATTTATTAAATCATATAATATGTTAATTTGGAATAATAATACAATTCCTCTAATAACTTATTCAAAAATAAGTGATGAGGATGACATTGATAATGCTTTATTAAATAATTATTAATATATTGATAATTAATATGAATATAGATTATTTTTTTGGATTATTAGCATTATCAGTAGTTATTTATAGAATTGTATTCATAATGTATCCTTTAATAATAAAAGGTATACAAAATAATGAAATATCTGAAATATTTAAATCATTTACATTACTAGTATAAATTTTATCTGTGTAAAATTGTATTTTCTAGTTTTTTTTGTAAACATGTAACCATTAGTTCAATAATTACAGATAAATCATTATCAAATTCTATTAATTTTCCGTCTGGTTTTAAAAAACTTATTGTAAGTTTTGATAATTCAATTCTTGGTTCAAAAATTTTTGTAAGATGAGAATCGTAATATTCTTCGAAACTATAGTACATGTATGAGTCTACAATTTTTGGATTTGTTAAATAACCAAAGCAATTTGAAGCCATATCATTTGAAATATTTATATTAGACCCGATTTCTTGTATATTTACTAATATATATGGAATTGTACTATCAATCTTAGGAAGAATTATTTGTTTTATTGTAATTGAATGGATATCGTTAAACTTTCTATTTATTGAATTATTCATATTACTTGAAGACATATCTATACTCGATGGTTGTAAATCAAATTGAAAAGGATTGTTTGCAGGCCAATAATCTTTATTTCTATCTTTAGAATCAATAAGTACATAATAATTTTTAAAATCCATTTTAGGATTTATTTGTTTTCTAATAGACGAGTGTATTACTTCATTTTGTAATTCAATATTAGATTCTTCTTCATTTTCTTCATCACGTGATTCATCTAAATTTCGTAAAGATTTTACTTGTTGAATTTTTTCAATTAATGGATATATTTTATTATGAACCTTACACACTTTTTTAATATCTAATTTTGAGTTTTCAAATAATGGATCTTTTGCAAATTTTTTTATTATTTGTTTTAAATCAGTATAATTTAACCATTCAAATTGATCTTCGTATTTTTTAAACAAAACTTGCGAAAGTAATTCCAGATTACTCATTTATTATTAAAATAATATTTAAAAATAATAAGTATTTGACGCATAAATAGTATAAAATTTTTAATTATATTATACTATTAATATGGCAGATGAAGATTTTGAAAATGTTCAATCCGGAGCGTCAGATACATATCCTCTAGAAGCAAATTAAAAGGGAGGTTTTACAGTTCACGACATTTCGTACAAAAATATTTAAGCATAATTTCACTAGATAAACTAATAAAACCTCTCTAAAATGGTTCGGAAACAATATAAAAAATGGGAAGCATGTTGGAATGAAAATAAAATACAAAAATATCAATACTTTGATAATGAACAAGAAGCAATAAAATTTGAAAATGAAAAAAGAGCTTTGAATAAATTACAAAGACAAAAACAAAGACAAAAACAAAGACAAAGCAAAACTAAAGAACAAAGACGAGCAGAAGGATTATTGAAATCTGGTGGAAATCATGAATGTGAAAGTGAAGCGATTAGAAAATTAGTAAAATTATTAGAAAATAACTGGAATATTATGCTAATTCGTGATGGAGCTCATAATGATATTGCGCTTCAGAAAAAAGATAGTCCAGATACTGATTTATATTATGGTGTTCAAATAAAATCGTGTTCTAAACAAAGAGTACATGGCACTTACAAAACACCAGTAGCACAATTTAATCAGATTAATCATTATCCAAATTCACTTTTAATTTGTATTTGCTTAAAACCTTTGAAAATATGGTTCTTTCATGGTAAAAATTTATTGAATAATAAATCAACATTAATGGAATCTAAAAAACCTTACTTTAAAGAAGCATTGTGTTATGATAAAGAAGAAGGTATCAATAAGCTAGAAGAATTTTTAACAACTTATTTGAAAAATTATGAGGAACATAAGCTTAATTATTATAATCTACAACTAAATACTTCTCACTTTCTTGAAGATTATGCGAATAGGTTATACAAAGCACATAAAAATTTGCCAATTGTTTCGGAAAGAAGGGGATTAAATGAAATAGAAAACAGTTGTGTTGACTGTGTAGACCCAGATGGTTCACGAATTCAGGAAAAAGTATGTTATGTTAAGACGGGTCGTACTGGATTTGAAGTAAAATTAAAAAAATGTAGTGGTTTTAACCTTGAATGTAAGCAAACTAAAGGACCGTATAATGAGAATGATTTTGATATATTAAGAGTTTATTTATTTTGTAAAGTTGATGAATTAGGCAAAGTAAGTTTCAAAAGAGAAAATTATAATATAAAATACAATGGAAAGAACTATCAACCTGCGATTAAAGATATTAAGTCTTATACGTTATTTGGATATTTTGATATTCCAATAAATCAACTAATAACCAAGGGTTACGTTTCAACAAACAATCAAAAAGGAAAAACTTGTCTTACAGTATTTTTGCCTGAAAAAGTTTCTAAAAGTATTCATTATAGTTTACCGAAAATTCAGAAAACTACTCAAATTTGGACAAGAGATTATTTCAATTTATGTATGAATTTGAATAAGATTGATTAATCAAGATGTTTTTTACAAGTCATAACGTGTTCTTCCCCCATAGCTTTAACAACCCAAACGCTTAGAGTATCACCCGCATCGAATCCATCTCGAATTTGTTTGACTAATTCATCTGGATA
>Ga0163111_10001196_pt1 | contig 15872 bp, 12 predicted proteins | sample CRUFie1St18metaG_FD_109645 | JGI IMG/M metagenome (GOLD analysis project Ga0163111, IMG submission 109645) | Marine microbial communities from the Costa Rica Dome - CRUD Field 142mm St18 metaG | ecosystem: Environmental > Aquatic > Marine > Oceanic > Photic zone | place: Costa Rica: the Eastern...
GCCCGAGGCACTGCAAATCGAGCGCACGATGGCCCGGGATCAGAATGATCGGCAGCTGGTTGAGCAGATCATGGCCGCGCAACTGGATCGGGAAACGCGGATTGCACGCGCTGACATAGTGATGGACAACAGCACGTCGCTGGACGCACTGCACAAGCGCGCGGCGGTATTGCACGAGACACTGCTGGCACGCGCGGCGGCGCATTAACCGGATAGTAATCGCTCCAAGATGGGCCGGTTGGCGGCGGGAAACGCCCAGTCCCGGAGCTGCTCCGGTTGCTGCCACGTTAGCGGCTGACCCTCAAGGCCTCGGGGCTGACCTGACCAGCGGGTGACACGGTGGACGTCCAATCTCACCTGTTTATCGCCGTAATCGTGCTCAAGCACCGTGAGGGCCTCAGTGGCCTCAACCAGCACACCCAACTCCTCCCTGAGTTCCCGGGCCAGCGCTTCCTGCAGGGTTTCGCCCGCTTCGACCTTGCCGCCCGGGAATTCCCACAGTCCGCCCTGATGCGCATCCGGCGCGCGGCGAGTGACCAGCGCACGACCCGCGTCGTCGATCAGGATGCCGACCGCGACAGTGACGGCTGCCATATCAGGTGCGGTATTCAGCGTTGATGCGGACGTAGTCGTAGGAGAGATCGGTGGTCCAGATCACTGCCCCGGCGTCGCCACGATTGAGCGCAATCTCGATCAGCAGATCTTCTGGTGCCATCGCCTCCTTACCCTTTTCCTCGGTATAGGAGGCAGCCCGCGCGCCCTGCTCGGCGATCAGCACACCGTTCAAGTGGATAGACACTGCGTCGGTGTCGAGATCCTCAAGCCCGGCGCGACCGATCGCCGCCAGAATACGACCCCAGTTGGGATCCGAGGCAAACAAAGCGGTTTTCACCAGAGGAGAATGGGCCACGGTACGCGCCACCTGATCGCAAGCCGCTTCTGATTCTCCTCCAGTAACACGAATCTCGACAAACTTACTCGCGCCCTCACCGTCGCGCACAATGTCTTGCGCGAGCTCAATCATCAGTGTCGTCAGCGCCTGCGCAAAGTGCTCGGCGTGTTCGGAGCCTGCTGTGATCTCAATGCCACTCTGCCCCGTGGCAGAGAGTGTGACCGCATCGTTGGTCGAGGTATCGCCGTCGACCGTGATGCGATTGAAGCTGGCCGATACGGCGGACTTCAGCAGTGACTCGAGCAACGCTGCATCAATGGCGGCATCGGTCGCCACGAAGGCCAGCATGGTCGCCATATTGGGGCAGATCATGCCTGCACCCTTGGCAATACCCGTGATCGTGCAGCGCTGGCCACCCAGCTCAACCTCCACGCTCCGCAGCTTGGCGCGGGTATCTGTAGTCAGGATGGCACCGGCGGCACGCTCCCAACCTTTGTCACACAGGTCATCCAGTGCTGCGGGTAAAGCGGCATGGATCTGCTCGGCCGATAGCAATTCACCGATCACACCCGTGGAGAAAGGCAACACTTGCTCAGCCTCGATCTCTGATAGTCGCGCCAGACCCTCGCAACACGCTGTTGCCGCACTGATACCGGCCTCACCAGTTCCGGCGTTCGCGTTACCGGTATTGATCAACAGGTACCGAGGCTGTGCCGCGACTGCCGAAAGATGCGCCTCGGCGATAGTAACCGGCGCTGCGCGAAATGCGTTCTGGGTAAAGACCGCCGCGGTGTGGGTACCCTCAGCGAGCGCCACCACCACGAGATCATCATGATCGGATCGCTTGATGCCTGCCTGAGCAACACCCAGACGAACGCCCGCTACCGTATGAGTCACCTCAAGCTCCCCCTGAGACTCACCGCAATCGCGCTCAGGCGCTGGGTTAGGTCAATGCGCCGTGGCATTGCTTGTACTTTTTGCCACTGCCGCAGGGGCAGGGATCATTTCGTCCAACCTTGGGTTGGGCTCGGGTCATCGGCTGTGGCGCGGCGGGCGGAGGCGCATCCGCGGCGTCAGGCACGGCTGATCCTGCTTCAGCATGCTCAAAGGCCATTTTTTGCTTGGCGGCCTCCTCTCTGCGCTGCTGCTCCATCGCCGCGGCTTCATCCGAGCGTTGCACCTGCACGTTACTCAGGAAGCGCACGACCTCGTATTTCAGTCGCTGCAACAAACCCTCGAACAAAGCAAAAGACTCGCGCTTATATTCCTGTTTGGGGTTTTTATTGGCGTAGGCCCGCAAATGGATGCCCTGTCGCAACTGATCCATCACCTGCAGATGCTCTTTCCACAGGGTGTCCAGCACTTGGAGCATGATCTGCTTCTCAAGTTGCCGCATTCCGGGCCCAATGCCCGCAGCTTTTTCGTCGTAAGCGGCTTGCACCTCCCCCACAATGCGCTGCCGCAGCGTCTCTTCGTGCAATGAGTCGTCGGCATCGAGCCACTGGGCGACCGGCAGATTAAGACCAAACTCCGCCTCGAGCTGCTTCTCCAATCCGGGGATGTCCCATTGCTCCTCGACACTCATCGGCGCAATAAAGCCATCAATGGCGTCATTCACCACGTCTTGACGAATAGCCGTGATGGTCTCGGCGATATCATCATCCGAGAGCAGTTCATCCCGTTGGCGATAGATAATTTGCCGCTGGTCGTTGGCGACGTCGTCGTACTCCAGCAACTGCTTTCGAATGTCGAAGTTGCGGCCCTCAACTTTCCTTTGAGCCTTTTCGATGGCATTGGTCACCATGCGGTGCTCAATCGCTTCACCGCGCTCCATACCCAGTGCCTGCATGAAGCTCTTGACCCGCTCTGAAGCGAAGATCCGCATCAGGTTGTCTTCCAGCGAGAGATAGAAACGCGAGGCACCCGGATCACCCTGACGCCCGGATCGACCCCGTAACTGATTGTCGATGCGTCGGGACTCATGGCGCTCGGTGCCCAGAATGTGCAGGCCGCCCGCCTCAATCACAGCATCGTGACGGGTCTGCCAGTCGGCGGCCAGTTGCTCACGGGTCGAATCATCTAGATTCTCACCCTGCGCAGAGAGCTCTGCCTCAAGATTGCCACCGAGCACAATATCGGTACCCCGGCCTGCCATGTTGGTGGCAATGGTCACCACGCCGGGGCGTCCCGCTTGGGCGATGATTTCCGCCTCTTGCTCGTGGTACTTGGCGTTCAGCACTTTGTGGTCAATATTTTCCTTCTGGAACGCTTGCGATAGCTCCTCGGATGTCTCGACAGATGCCGTGCCCACCAGCACCGGGGCGCCGCTATCAATGCAGGACCGGACGTCTTCGATGATAGCTTCAAATTTCTCTTCGCGGGTCAAATAGACGAGATCGTTCAGATCATCCCGACGCATGGGCACGTTGGTTGGGATCACCACGCAGTCCAGCCCGTATATCTGTTGGAACTCGAAGGCCTCGGTATCGGCCGTTCCGGTCATACCCGCCAGCTTGTCGTATATACGGAAGAAATTCTGGAAAGTCGTCGAGGCCAGAGTCTGACTTTCACTCTGAATCTTGACCCCCTCTTTCGCCTCTATTGCCTGGTGCAACCCCTCAGACAACCTCCGGCCGGGCATGGTGCGACCGGTGTGCTCATCGATCAGTACCACCTGGCCCTCTTGCACGATGTATTCAACATCACGCTGAAAGAGCACGTGGGCCCGAAGGCCTGAATGCACGTGGTGCAGCAAACCAAGATTGGTGGCGGCATAGAGCGAGTCATCGCTCTGGAGCAATCCGGCCTCCATCAGCATGCCCTCCACTTTCTCATGACCATTTTCAGTCAGCTCGATGCTGCGCTGCTTCTCGTCAACCGTAAAATCCCCCTCCTGCTCTTCGATCTCCTGGGTCAGTTTGGGGATGAGCCGGTTAATGGTCTTATACAGCTCCGAGCTGTCGTCAGCGGCACCGGAGATGATCAGTGGGGTGCGGGCTTCGTCAATGAGAATGGAGTCCACCTCGTCGACAATGGCAAAGGCAAGCTTGCCCTGGCTTTTATCGGCCTGACTGAACGCCATGTTGTCGCGCAGATAGTCGAAGCCAAATTCGTTATTGGTGCCGTAAACGACGTCTGAGCCATAAGCCGCCTTTTTCTCCTCAGCATTCTGCCCCGAACGCACGACGCCTACGGTGAGACCAAGAAACTCATACAGCGGGCCCATCCAGCTCGCGTCTCGTCGAGCGAGATAGTCGTTTACCGTGACAAGATGCACGCTGTGATCGGGTAACGCGTTAAGATAAGCGGGTAGTGTGGCGACGAGTGTCTTACCCTCACCGGTGCGCATCTCGGCAATCTTCCCGTCGTGCAGAGTCATACCGCCAATCAGCTGTACATCGAAGTGGCGCATGCCCAGTGCGCGGACACCCGCCTCTCGCACCACGGCAAATGCCTCGGGAAGTAGCCGGTCGAGTGACTCACCGTCAGCAAGCCGCGACCGAAATTCATCGGTTTTAGCACGCAATGCGGCGTCATCAAGCGCCTGCATGGCCTCCTCAAGCGCATTGATTCGGGCAACGACTTTGCCCATTCGCTTCAGCTCCCGATCATTACGGGTGCCAAAAATCTTTTTCACGGTAGAAATCAGCATGGAAAGCTCACTGTTGAGTTACAAGGGAATCCTGATGGATGACGGCGTGAGACGCCGGGATTCACTTGTCAGCGATGTGTGCGGCGCACGTAGGTCGCAGGATCGACTGCTCGACCGTGCTTGAAGACCTCAAAGTGGACATGTGGACCCGTGGAACGGCCCGAACTGCCCATGAGTGCAATTACATCGCCGCGTCTGACCAGATCTCCCACGTCGACAAGATTCGCTTGGTTATGGGCGTAGCGGGTAATCAGTCCGTCTCCGTGAGAGACCTCGACCATGGTGCCGTAACCCGACTTATGGCCGCTCCAACTCACCACGCCACTGGCAACCGCGAGGATGTCTGAGCCCTCCCGACCGGCGAAATCGACCCCGTCGTGCCAGGCGCGTGCGCCGGAGATGGGATCGATGCGATGACCATAGGGAGATGACTGCCAGCCAGAGCGGATTGGCCTTCCCGCAGGCGTTGCTTCAACCCGTAGCTGTTCGTCTGAAAGCAAACCCGCCAGCACGTCAAACTGGACTTCTCGGCGCGCAAACAGTGCATCCAGTGCCGAAAACTGCGTATCGACCTCAGCCACCGTGAGCGAAGGAGCAGTGGATAGCGGCCGCGAGGGTCCGCCAACCGCCGGCGGCCCGGAAAAATCAAACTCCGACCCTTCCAAGCCAGCGAGGTCGGTCAGGTGGGTACCCAACGCATCCAGCCGTGTGACGTGTGCCTGCAACCCAGCCAGCCGTCGCGTCATTGCCGTTAGGCGGGATTGCGCCTCCACGCTCATTTGCGCCAGGGCTTCAGCCCGGTCCATGGCACGCTGCTCTTCAAGCGAGATACGAGCCGCCTGCTCCGACGCCACGCCCTCGCCAAACCCAAACTGGTAACTGACGGTCACCAGACCCAGCGGCAGCCCCACAAACAGGGCCGACAACAAGGCCAACGACCACTTTCCCAGCTCGAGAGTGCGCGACGCCGCGTAACGGTTTAAGAGGATCAGTTTCAAGGTTGAATATCGCCCAAATCAGGGGTCGAATGATGCCATTTTCGGGGGGTCAGGGGAACCGCAACGACCCACACGGGATCACTTTTACACAGTTTGGCTTGACCGCTTGATCAAGCGATTTGCAGGTCTTGGGGCAGTGTCCAGTCCAATGGCGAATCGGATACATCCTCGAAAGTCGCCCATTCCCAGCGCTGGGGGCTGTCAAAAAGCGCCCTGACCAGTTGGTTGTTGAGCGCATGCCCAGATTTGAATCCGTCGTACTCCGCCAGCAGTTGGTGCCCAGCCAGGTACAGGTCACCGATGGCATCCAGCATCTTGTGTTTGACGAACTCATCCTCGTAGCGGAGACCACCATCATTGAGAATACGGTAATCGTCGATCACGATCGCATTATCAACGCTGCCGCCGCGCGCCAGCCCTCGGGAACGCATGTATTCAAACTCATGTACAAATCCGAAGGTTCTTGCCCGACTGACTTCTCGCACGAAGGCCTCTGCACTGATGTCCAGAGTGGCTCTCCGCGACTGTTCCTTGAAAACCGGGTGATCAAAATCGATACCAAAGGTGACCTTGAAGCCGTTATAGGGCCGCAGGGTCGCGACTTTGTCTCCGTCACTCACCGTGATCTCGTCGGTCACGCGAATAAATCGCTTAGCCTCTGCTTGCTCCTGAACGCCGGCACTTTGCAGTAGATACACAAACGGCCCGGCTGAGCCATCCATGATCGGGACTTCGGCTGAGTCAATATCGATGTAGGCGTTGTCGATGCCCAAACCACAGAGCGCGGACAACAGGTGCTCAACGGTGGTCACTTTGGCCTCACCGGAACCCAGACTGGTAGAGAGATCGGTCTCATCGACCCAGTCCGCCCGGGCGGGGATATCCCGGACAGGACTGAGGTCGGTGCGGCGGAACACAATGCCCGTGTCGGCTGGTGCCGGACCGAGCATGATGACCACCTTGTTACCGGAATGAAGCCCTACACCGGTCGACTTTATCGACTCCCGCAGGGTGCGCTGCCGCAGCATAGCTGTCCCCTCTATTCAGCGAGGACATTACTAGGCCCGGCCACCGCAATCCAGCACTGCTGCCCCGACAATTTACAAATTTCGGGGCTTTACAACAGGTCAGTCCGCCTGACGACGCAAGAAAGCGGGGACATCGAACAACTGCTCATCGAGATCCTCGTCCATCTTGAGTGCAGCCTGGCCATCGACTGCAGCCGAGACTTGCTGACGCTTTCCCGGGGGCAAGTCGTAGTCGTCGTAGTCTGCACTCGATGTCGCCGGACGCTTGGCTGCCGCGGTAGGCTCAACGGTTGTCAGCGTGGGCCGCGCCTCGGCGTTGCGAAGCCCCGTTGCCACCACCGTGACTTTGAGGCTATCGGTCATTTCCGGATCAATCACCGTACCAACCACCACGGTTGCATCTTCTGACGCAATATCCTCAATCGTGGCGCCCACTTCAGAGAATTCGCCGAGCGACAAATCCAGCCCCGCCGTGATATTCACCAAGATGCCGCGGGCGCCACTGAGATCAATGTCATCCAGCAGTGGACTATTGATCGCGCGCTCAGCCGCTTCTCTGGCGCGATTTTCGCCACTCGCGCTGCCTGTGCCCATCATCGCGGATCCCATTTCTGACATCACGGTGCGTACGTCGGCAAAGTCGACGTTCACCAGGCCAGGACGAATGATGAGATCGGCAATACCCTGCACCGCACCGAGCAACACATCATTGGCCTCCTTGAAGGCATCGAGCAGTGTGGTGTTGCATCCGAGCACCTCGAGCAATTTCTCATTGGGAATCGTGATCAAAGAGTCGCAGTGCTGCGCGATCTCCGTGAGCCCCTCTTCCGCAGTGTTCAAACGCTTCTTACCCTCAAAGCTGAAGGGTCTGGTGACCACGGCAACAGTCAGAATGCCCAGCTCGCGTGCGACCTCGGCGACAATGGGCGCGGCACCCGTGCCTGTACCACCACCCATACCGGCCGTAACAAAGACCATGTCTGCACCGTGTAACGCATCAGCGATGCGGTCACGATCCTCCAGCGCAGCTGCTCGACCCACCTCAGGGTTCGCGCCAGCGCCCAATCCCTTGGTAATGCCGGCTCCCAGCTGCAAGACTGTCTTGGAACTGATATCCGAGAGAGCCTGTGCGTCGGTATTGGCACAGATAAAATCCACACCGTCGACCTCATGATCGATCATGTGGCGCACGGCGTTACCGCCCCCGCCGCCAACACCGATCACTTTGATCACGGCACTTTGTGGTGCACTGTCTACTAGTTCAAACATCGTTTTCTCCCCTTTTTAAAAAAGCTCCAAACCGCGAAGCTCTGCCAAAAATCGTTTACCTGAAAAATTAAAAATGCCGCGCAAACCAGGCTTTCACCCGCCCGGCAAAACTGATGCCCTCTGATTCGGCCTCCTGCCTTCCCCGGGCGCCATCGCGGGTTTCCTCTGCGCCATACAGCAGCAAGCCCACTGCTGTGGCATAAATGGGATTGCGAATGATGTCGTGCAGGCCTCTCGCGTATTGCGGCGCGCCAACACGGACCGGCATGTGAAAAATCTCTTCTGCGAGGTCCACCGCACCTTCCATCTTTGAGGTACCACCGGTGAGGACAACACCAGCAGGAATCAGCTCCTCGTAGCCGGAGCGTCGGAGCTCCGCTTGGATCAGGGTGAACAGCTCGTCGTAGCGTGGCTCAACTACTTCCGCGAGAGACTGCCGAGAGAGATCTCTCGGAGGGCGGTCGCCCACGCTGGGTACCTTGATCGTCTCGTCGGGCCCGGCCAGCTGCGTCAGCGCACACGCATAGCGGATTTTGATCTCCTCTGCGTGCTGCGTCGGTGTGCGTAGCGCCATGGCGATGTCATTGGTCACCTGATCGCCCGCTATGGGAATGACGCCCGTATGCCGAATCGAACCGTCTGTGAAAATAGCGATGTCCGATGTGCCTCCACCGATATCGACAAGACAGACACCGAGATCTCGCTCGTCTTCTGTGATCACCGAGTAGCTGGACGCGAGTTGTTCAAGAATGATGCCGTCTACAGACAGGCCGCAGCGCTCGATACATTTCTCGATATTTTGCGACGCATTCACAGCGCAGGTGACGAGGTGCACTTTGGCTTCGAGGCGAACACCCGACATGCCGAGGGGTTCGCGAATACCAGACTGGTTGTCGATCACATACTCCTGCGGCAACACATGAAGTACCTTCTGATCTGCGGGAATCGCCACCGCCTGCGCGGCGTCGATCACCCGATCCACATCCTGCTGAAAGACCTCCTGATCTCGTATGGCAACGATGCCGTGGGAATTCACCGAACGGATATGGCTTCCCGCGATGCCTACGTAAACGGAATGGATCTGGCACCCCGCCATCAATTCAGCTTCCTCTACCGCGCGTTGTATGGCGTTGACGGTAGACTCGATGTTGACCACGACGCCCTTCTTCATACCCCGGGAGGGATGAGAGCCAATGCCCACCACCTCCATGCCACCGTCGGGATCAATCTCTCCGACAACGGCAACTACCTTCGAGGTGCCAATATCAAGCCCCACGATCATCTGCTTGCTGTCCCCACTGGTCATTACTCTTCCCCCCTGTTCTGCACGGCTTGCATGGCAAGCCCTGCATCACTGAATGTCACCGCCGCACCGTGCTCGTATCGAAGATCAACTTTCGCCACCGCCTGTGCAGGCAACTCCTCTGCCCACAAGCGTTTGAATCGCGCCACGCGCTGAGAAAAATCCCTCGCGCCCAGCAATAAAGACAGGCCGCTATCAAAGTGCACGGACACCTGATCCAGCGCATCCAAAGAGAGTTCGCTGACGATCAGCCCGGTCGACTCCAAAAGATCCGCCACCATTTGATAGCGCCGTAACAGAGAAACCTCTGATCCCCCGGGGCCCACCAGCAGCGGAAGATAGTCATAGAGCGGATCGCGGTCCGCGGCAAAGTAATGGCCTTCGTGATTGAGATAACCGTGCTCACCCCACTTCGCCAGCGGTCGTTGCTCCACGAGTGTGACCTCGATTTCCGCTGGCCAGCGCCGGCGCGTATTGACCCGATATACCCAAGGCAGAGATTCAAGCTCGTGCCTAAGGTCGGTGAGATCTGTTGCAAGGAAACCGGCAGCGACACGAGGCGCCAGTCGCGCCTGAATGGCCTCAATGTCGATGTGCTGCGCGTCACCTCGTACCGTGAGCTGCTCTACCTGCTGACTGCTCAAACTGCTGCCGCCCTGGTACAGGCCAGCACTGACCAGCATCAAACCCGATACCAGCAAGCATCGGTTCACCCAACGCCTCAATTGGGAGACAGGCGGGGTGACTTCACTCATCGGCTTGCGCGGGCGGGCACGTCTGATGGGTTGATGATCAGCCTTCGGCACGACGCACCTCCAGACTACTGTCATAGATTTCGATCAGCATCTCGAGCAGGCTCAGCCCCGCGACCTTTGCAGCGAGAGGCACCAGACTGTGAGAGGTCATACCCGGGATCGTATTGACCTCGAGTAATTGCCAGGTGCCGGCGGTATCACGCATGACATCTACGCGACCCCATACCTCTCCACCGACCGCCTCAAACGCTTTCAAAGCAACGGAAGCGAGCGACTGCTCCTCCTCTACCGTCAAATCTGACGGGCAGGTAAAGCGCGTTTCCTCGGAGTGGTATTTGGCGTCGAAATCATAAAAGTCGCCGGCTACATCGATGCGAATACTGGGCAATGCTCTGCCCTTGAGAATCGCCACGGTGTACTCGGCACCCGCAACAAATTGCTCGGCTATAACAGGGCCACCATAGGCCGCAGCCTCGTCAAACGCCGCCTGCAGTGCTGACGCGGTAGAGACTTTGCTCATGCCGAGGGAGGACCCTTCAAGCGCCGGTTTGACAAATACCGTGCCCAGATCATCGATGATCTGTGACCAGTTGGAATCCGCAGCCAGCACCCTGAATGCGGGGGTGGGTAAGTCGACGCCCTGCCAGAGCCATTTGGTGCGCACCTTATCCATGGTCAAGGCCGATGCCAGTAATCCGCAGCCGCTATAGGGCAGTTTCATCAACTCAAAGAGGCCCTGTACCGTGCCATCCTCACCGCCCGGACCGTGCAGCAGGTTGAAAACAAAGGCGGCTTCCTTGAGACGCTCGGGCCAACCCTGCTCTGCCGGATCGACACGGAGCACCGTTGCACCACCCTTCTCCAGTGCCCGGGCCACATTCTCACCACTCTCCAGAGAGATACTGCGCTCGGCCGCTGTGCCCCCGAGCATGACGGCGAGGGTCTTGCCATCGAATGTATCGAGGCTCACTGCAACACCTCCAGAGACTCGGATTCGGCAAGCGCCGCCGCCAGCCGACCGATATCACCCGCACCCTGCATCAGGAGCACGTCATCATCCTGCAGCACGCCGCACAGCACGGCTGCCAGTTGGCTCTGATCGGACACCACAATCGGCTCCAATACGCCTCTGGAACGAATGGCTTTGGCTAATGCCTGGGCGTCTGCCCCTTCAATTGTCTCTTCGCCGGCAGAGTAAACGTCGAGCAAAATAAGCAGCTGTGCCTCACCCAGCACCGAGACAAATTCATCGAAATGGTCCCGAGTCCGGGTAAACCTGTGTGGCTGATACACCATCACTACCCGCCGACCCGCAAACGCATCTCTGGCTGCCTGTAGCGTGACCGCGACTTCGGTCGGGTGGTGGCCATAGTCATCGATCAGTCTTGCGCTTCCGCCACGCCACTCGATAGTGCCCATGTCGGTGAAGCGGCGGCCGACACCCTCAAATCCAGCGAGGCCCCGCACGATCGCTTGCTCAGGAATGTTGAGTTCCGCACACAGCGCCGCGGCACCTGCCGCATTCAAGGCGTTATGGAGGCCCGGCATACTGATCGACAGCGATAGTGGCGTGTCGCTACCAGGCCGAATGAGATCGAAGTGACCGAGTAGGCCCTCGCTACGGTAGTTTTCGAGTCTGTAATCCGCATCGGCATGACGCCCATACGTGATGAGCCGGCGCGAGAGTCCTGGAATCAGCTCCCGCACTCCCTTGTCATCCAGACAAAGAACCGCAGGACCATAGAAAGGCAGGTTGTGCAGAAAACCGTCGAAGGCCTGCACGTAATTCGCAAGGTCTCCGCCGTAGTGCTCCATGTGATCACCTTCGATGTTGGTGACCAACGCCACCATGGGTTGCAGATGCAGGAAGGAGGCGTCACTCTCGTCGGCCTCGACCACCAGATACTGGCCCTCGCCCAGCGCAGCATTAGCGCCTGCCTGATTGAGCAAACCGCCGATGACAAAAGTCGGATCTTCACCCGCCTCACCCAGGATCGCGGCAATCAGGCTAGTGGTTGTCGTTTTGCCATGCGTACCGGCAACGGCGATGCCAAATCGGTAGCGCATGAGTTCCGCCAGCATCTCAGCTCGCGGCACCACTGGAATGCGGCTCTCTCGCGCGGCGACACATTCCGGGTTGTCCTCGGGCACCGCGGCTGACACGACCAAGACGTCAGCATCAGCTATGTGTTCGGCGGCATGACCTATATGCACGGTCATGCCCAGAGAGCGCAGCCGCGCGACTGCCGTGCTCTCACTCTGATCGGAGCCGGTCACGGTGTATCCCAAACCCGCGAGTACCTCTGCGATGCCGCTCATGCCGGCGCCACCGATTCCCACCATAAAGACATGACGAATGCGCCCCATCCCCGGTATGACTCTGTGCGGCTCAACCATCTGCATGCGCCACTCCCGTGAGTGCCTCGACGACACGATGGGTGGCCTCTGGAGAGGCGATCTGACTGGCGGCAGCAGCCAGTTTTGCCAATATCGACGGCTCCGCTATCCAGGCTGCCAGCTGGCCTGCGACGTAATCGGGTGTGGCATCGCTCTGATGGACCAATACCGCCGCACCAGCATCTGCCAGCACCTTGGCATTTTCTGTTTGGTGATCATCGATTGCATGAGGCAAAGGAATCAGCAACGACGCGGTGCCGGTGCTGGCGAGCTCCGATATCGTCAACGCGCCGGCGCGAGCGATGACCACATCAGCCCAGCCGTAAGCCGCTGGCATATCCTCGATAAAATCGTCGCAGCGTCGATTCGCAAACACGGTCTGCTCCCAGGCCAAGTCAGCGGCCACGCGATTGCGTGCTCCGCACTGCTGCCATATCGAGATGACATCGCCTGCGCCTTGCTCAACGATCCGTCCCGCTACTTTGGGAAGTAGCTCGTTGAGCGGTGCGGCCCCCAGACTCCCTCCCAAAATAAGCACTCTCAGGGGCCGCGACGTGGAGAAGCGCGCGAGACTGCTCAAATCATCTCGATTGACCGGTGCAAGCGCCGCTCTGACCGGGTTCCCTACCACTTCCGCTGTGTGATCGGACGCAAACCCTCCGGGCAATCCGCAGAGTACGCGTTTGGCCAACGGCGCCAGCCAACGATTGGTCGTCCCCGCTACCGCATTCTGCTCGTGGATGACCAAGGGCTTTCTGGTGAGCCACGCGGCTAATCCTGCCGGACCGGCGGCATAGCCCCCCATACCCAGCACCACATCGGGCTTCAGGCGCCACATCAAAGCCAGCGACTGCCACAGTGCTGCAAGCAATCGGAGAACGCCCACGCCGCGAGATATCAAGTTCTTACCGCGCAATCCGGACACACTGAGATGATGCAGAGTCAGCCCGGCGGCAGGTACGAGACGCTGCTCAATGCCTCGCTCGGTACCCACCCAATCGACTTTCCAACCCTGCTCGGTCAGTAGTCCTGCCACCGCAAGGGCCGGGTAGACGTGACCGCCGGTGCCACCCGCTGCGATCAACGCTCGCCCCGCGGATGTGAACGCAGCACTCATGGCGACACCTTCCGCGATGGCGCGGCATCATGACTTCGCACACCCCGGTTTTGCTGAGCGATTCTCAAAATGATGCCCAAGAGCACGCAGTTCGCGATCAAACTCGAACCGCCGTAACTGACAAACGGGAGGGTCAGCCCTTTGGTCGGCAACAGGCCCGAGCTGGCGCCCATATTGACGAATACCTGACCTGCAAACATGAGCGCAGCGCCAAAGCAAACATACGCCTCAAAGTGAGCGCCTTTCGATGCGGTATCCCACCCGGTCCTCAAGATACGCACAATTAGAAGCGCGAAAAGGCAGATCAAAGCGGTGGCACCGATTAAGCCGGTTTCCTCTGCCCAGATAGAAAAAACAAAGTCGGTGTGCGCCATCGGCAGATAAAACAACTTCTGAACACTATTCCCCAGACCGACTCCCAGCCATTCGCCCTGACCAAAGGCAATCAGTGATTGGATGAGCTGAAAACCGGAACCGAAAGGATCAGCCCAGGGATCTTGATAAGCGGTAAGCCGCTGCAGGCGATACGGCGCAGTGAGCACGAGGGCGACGAAGGCCAATGCAACGAGCAGCACCAGCGTCAGCACGTAAATCAATCGTGCACCTGCCAGAAAGGTCATGCCGACAACCATGCCCACAACAATGACCGTGGTGCCGAAGTCGGGCTCCAGGAGCAGAAGACAAGCGACCACAGAGAGAATGCCAATTAGGCGCACGAGACCACCCCAATGATGTCGCACCGCCTCCTCCTGCCGCACCAAGTACCCGGCGGCATAAAGCAACAAGGCCAGCTTGGCAAACTCCGAAGGCTGCAAGGTGAGAGGCCCGAGGGGGAGCCAACGCTGTGCCCCGTGCACTTCGCGCCCGATGCCGGGCATGAGCACCAAAATCAGTAACGCAAAAGCAATAAACAGTAGCCATGGCGACAGCCGCTGTAGCGTATCGGTCGGCAGGCAATAGGCCAGCCCACCGGCCGCGAACCCCGCCACCAAATACAGCGCATGGCGCTCGGTGTGATGCCACGGATTGCCGAAATGAAAGTCGCTGTACTCGATCGATGCCGAGGCTATTGCCACCAGGCCAATACTGATCAACGCGAGCCCGAGTATCAGCAGCAGCGGATCACCGCGGTAGATCGGTAAATGGAGGGAGCGGCTCATGCTGCCACCTCCAAGGCCGCGACCGCTTCCTTGAACCGCTCGCCTCGTTCGATGTAATTCGAGAACATGTCGAAGCTCGCGCAAGCCGGAGAGAGTAAAACGGTGTCTCCAGGGCTCGCCCCTGAGGCACCCCGCGTCACCGCAGCCTCTAGGCTGTCGATCACCTCTACCGGCGCTTCACTGCTCAGATGAGACCGAATTTCCTCGCGGGCTTCACCGATCGCTAGCAAGCGCACATCCATCTTGGACAGAGCGGGTTTGAGGAGCGAAAAGTCCTGCCCTTTGCCCTGGCCACCAATGATTAACCAGATAGCGCCATCGTCGGCCAACCCCGCCAGAGCAGCCGCGGTCGCACCAATGTTGGTGCCCTTACTGTCATCGATGTAGCGCACCCCGTTAATGTGACCAATCACTTGGCAGCGATGGGGGAGACCTCGATATCGCTTGGCACCCTCGACCAGCTTGTCCATCGGCATCTGGAGCGCGGCACCCAAAGCCAGGGCAACCAGCACGTTGAGGGTGTTATGTCTTCCGGCCACCTGCAGTGCATCGACCCTGACCAGCTTCTCCAGCCCCCGGCATAACCACATCACATCATCAATCTGCCGCAGGCCAAACTCGTTCAGGTCAGGCTCTCCCGACCGCCACCAGGTGACCGGTGTGTCCTCGGGGAAGAGCGGTATCGTCAGCGGGTCATCGCGGTTCGCCACCACATGACCCACTTTCTTGAAAATGGCGTGCTTGGCCCGATGGTAGTCGTTCAGTGAGGCGTAGCGGTCAAGGTGATCAGCACTGACGTTGATCACCGTGGCCAGTTGCAAACCCATCGTCTCAGCGCGCTCCAGTTGGAAACTGGATAGCTCAAGAATGTACAGGTCGGGCTGATCGTCGAGCAGATCCAGCGCAGGCCTGCCAAGATTGCCACCCACAGCCACCTTCACATCACAGGCGGCGATCATCTCGCCCAGCAGTGAAGTCACCGTCGATTTACCATTGGAGCCCGTGATGCCCACCACTGGCGCCTCAGCAGCCTCAAGAAAGAGATCAATATCTCCCCGCACGCGACAGCCGCGCTCGAGCGCTCGCTCGACAAGCGGGTGATCAAGCGCCACCCCCGGACTGACAATCATCTCGGTGCAGTCGTCAGCGACAGCCACATCAACGTCACCGAAGGTGGCTTGATCCCGGTCAATATGAGCGATGGCGTTGCCGTCTTCTTGGAGTCCCGTGCGGCTATCAATCGCGTAAAACGGCACCCCCTGCTGACGCCACCAGCGCGCTACCGATTGCCCGGTCACACC
>Ga0163111_10001197_pt1 | contig 15864 bp, 14 predicted proteins | sample CRUFie1St18metaG_FD_109645 | JGI IMG/M metagenome (GOLD analysis project Ga0163111, IMG submission 109645) | Marine microbial communities from the Costa Rica Dome - CRUD Field 142mm St18 metaG | ecosystem: Environmental > Aquatic > Marine > Oceanic > Photic zone | place: Costa Rica: the Eastern...
CCAGCGACCAAAAGTTTTCAAGCAATCAGAATATACATAAATAATGAATTACAAGAATTAGAAAGTTTTCTAAACTCTTGCCTAGATATTATTGCCAGCGGAGGAAGAATTGTTGTAATTAGTTTTCACTCTTTAGAAGACAGAATGGTAAAAAGATTTATAAAAAAACATTCAGAGGATAAGAACGTTCCAAGCAAAATACCATTAACAGAAACGGGTAAAAATCTTAGCTTAAGAAAAATAAAAACTACCTTGAAAGCAAATGATGATGAAGTGGCTTTAAATAAAAGAGCTAGAAGTGCAAGAATTAGAATTGCGGAGAAAATATGAGTAACTTTAAAATTTACATTATAATTTTATTAATATTTTCAAATATTTCACTTTCATTTGGGATTGTTTGGGTAGAGTACAAGACGAGATCCAAATTTAGAGAATTACAAGAGTACACAAATAAGATTGAGACTTATAAGAATGAGTGGAAAAAACTTTCTGTAGAGGAGGGTAAATATATTGCTCATAGAAGAATAGAAAATGAAGCAAAAAAACATTTAAACATGATTTTACCTAAAAACAAGGAGTTGATTAAAATATATGATTAAATTAATTAAAAATTTTAGAAGGCAGGATTTTCTATCTTTATTAATTTTCATTGGGATTTCAATTATTCTATATAGGTGCATTAATCTTCAATATTTTGAGACTGATAATTGGGTGAGTAGTACTGAGGCAAGAGAAATAAAGCCAGATAAAATTATTGCAAATAGAGGAGTAATTGTTGATAGAAACAACGAAATTCTTGCAGAAAGTATACTATTGGATACCTTAGGAACAACCGAGCCAAAGTTTTTCTTGAAAAGTAACTCTGAAAAAAAAATACGAGAGTTGTGCAATATTATTGAAAAAAAATATGATGTGTTAAAAACATCTTTACTAACTAAGAAAAATAAAAAATTTGTATTTATTGGAAGGCAGCTGTCTGAAGATCAAGTTAACAAAATCAACGAACTAAAATTAAGAGGAGTAGATTATCAAAAAGAATTTCAAAGATTTTATCCCTGGGGAGAATCGATCGGTAATCTTGTTGGTAAGACAGATAAAGATCATATAGGACAGAGCGGCCTTGAAAAGTCATATGATGCATACCTAAATGGGAAAGATGGTATAAGAAAGGTAAGAATAGATCGATACGGAAAAATAGTCGACAACATAACCATATTATCACCGGCCGAAGACGGAAAAAAATTAACTCTGACAATTGACGCAAGATTACAGTATGTTGCATATAGAGAGTTAAAAAGTAAGATCAAAGAAGTAAATGCTAAATCTGGATCCGTTATAATCTTAGATACCACAAATGGAGATATCTTAGCATCTGCTAGTTATCCTTCATACGATCCAAATGATAAAAATGCTTATTCAAATTTTAAAGAGAGAAATAGAGGAATAATAGATCCAATTGAACCTGCGTCGACAATCAAACCTTTTTTGCTTACCGCTGCTCTTTACTCAGGAAGTATCACATTAAACCAAACCTTCGATACAAACCCTGGATATCTAAAAATTGGTGGGCATAAGTATAAAGATTTTAAGAATTATGGATTACTGACTTCGGAAGATGTGGTTATTAAGTCGAGTAATGTTGGTAGTGTTAAAATCTCACAAAAATTTAATAAGAAAATTTATCATGACCTCTTAGAATACATAGGAGTTGGTGATATGGTAAATATTAAATTTCCCTCTGAACAGTCAGGAAAACTACTTCATTTCAGTGAATGGGATAAAAAAGATACTAGATCACATGCAATTGGGTATGCACTAACGATGACACCTCTGCAAATTGCAAAAGCATATAGCGTGATAGCAAATCAAGGGATGGTTATAAATCCACGCATAAACAAAGACTCTTTTACAATGAAAGACGAATCAAAAAAATATAAAGATAGCTTTACAAAAGTTAGAAAAGTAATAAAAAAAGTCGTAGAGACTGGCACAGGAAAAAAAGCATCATTAAAAGGTTATACAGTTGGAGGAAAAACAGGGACAGCAGAAGTATATAATAAAAAATATAACAAAAATAAACACAATTCACTTTTTGCAGGAATTATACCAATTTCAAAACCAAAATTAGTAATAGTTGTTGTAATTAATGAGCCTGAAAACAAACCAAATCAGTTTTATGGATCTTTCGTCTCTGCGCCTGTTTTTAAAAGAATAGCGTCAGATTCGCTAAGAATATTAAATATTAGTCCAGACAACATTCTGGACAATACTAAAAGAGTTTCAAATAAACTTGAAAATTTTGATATCACTACTATTAAAACCCCGGAGGATAATTATGTCTTTTGAATTAAATGATACAAGAGAACAAAAAGCTGACATCAAGGTCGTGGGTGTCGGAGGATGTGGTAATAATGCAATTGAATACATGATTAGAAATAAAATTGATGATGTTGATTTTATTTGTGTAAATACTGACGCACAAGATTTAAAAAATAATCCTGTAAGCGAAAATCGTAAATGTAATATTGGATACAACATCACCAAAGGCCTAGGTGCAGGGGCAAATCCAGAAATTGGCAAGCAAGCTGCAATAGAAGATCGAGATAAAATAAAAGAAGCAATTGAAAATTGCGACATGCTTTTTATTACTGCAGGTATGGGTGGAGGAACTGGCACAGGTGCTTCACCAGTAATTGCAGAATTAGCGAAAGAAATGGGAATTTTAACCGTTGCAGTCGTAACAAAACCGTGGGAATACGAAAAGAAGAAAAGAATGGAAAATGCAAAAATCGGTATTGAAGAGTTAAGAGGAAGAGTTGACTCACTAATTGTAATTCCGAATGATAAACTTTGTGATGATGATAATATGAAGCTTTCAGAAGCAAAGAATCAATCTAATTCAGTTTTAGAGAGAGCTGTAAGTGGAATTGCAGAATTAATTACGAAGCCTGGAGAAATCAACTTAGACTTTGCTGATGTTAAAAGCGTAATGTCTAATGCTGGCTCTACAATGATGGGTAGCGGAATTGCTGAAGGTGTTGATCGTGCCGAAGATGCCACCCAACAGGCAATCGCATGCCCGCTTTTAGAAGATATAGATGTTAGTGATGCAAAAGGTTTGTTAATCAATATCACTTCAGATGGAAGTCTTACAAGTGGAGAGTTTAAAACCATCGGGAGATATATTGGTGAGATTGTTGATGAGGAAGAAGGCGATGTTTTTTATGGGACTTCAATCGACGAATCACTAGGCGAAAAACTCAAAGTAACAATAGTTGCGACTGGAATGAATAATTCGGGAGCTAATCAGAAAGCAGAAGAACCGCCGGCTGTAGACATTGTTCTCGAGCCCACAATTCATGATAAGGAAACAACTTTTGATCCAACTCCTGAGGAGGTAGTTTGTGCCCTTCAAGCAGATGTAAACGAAGATGCTGCTCCAGAATTGCTTAGCAACAATTATGATGCAATCAACGATTTCCATGAAGGTAATGAATTAATGGATTTAAACAAGCAAACTGAATATGTAAAAAAGAAAGATCAAGGCAAACTGGATCTTGCTGAAGATAAAGATTTAAAGCTTAACAAATCTATTGAGCATAAAAAGGATAGTAATGGCGAGTTGGATTTAGATTTCTTAGATATTCCAGCTTTTTTAAGAAAACAAGCAGATTAACAGAAGACAGGAGATTATTATGAAAAACATTTTATATTACGGAATTATTTTTATAGGATTCACATTATTAATTGGCTGCAATACTTTTGACGGTATTGGCAGAGATATCTCAGCTGCAGCAGAGTGGGTTAGCGGAGCTGCAAATGATGAATAAATTATTAATAAAATTTAATGAATCTAGAAAAACTTTTTAAAAATAAAAAATTTACTAAAAGTAATATTAGTATCAAAGGATTAAGTGAGGATAGTAGAAAAATAAAAAAAGATTATATTTTTTTTCTAAAAAATACAAATAGCGAATCTGAAAAATACTTAATAGAGGCTGTGAATAATGGAGCTTCTTTAATAATTTATAACAAAACAACATCCATTGAAATAAAAAAATACAGTAGTAAATGCATATTATACGGAGTTTCATGCGTTGCAAGTAAAATGGCAGAAATTTCGAAAAAATATTACGATTTCAACCAAAAGCAAATGAAAATATACGGTGTTACTGGGACAAATGGAAAAAGCTCGGTAGCGAACTATATCGCCCAATTAAAAAATATTAACAACGAGAAGTGCGCTACCATTGGTACAGTTGGAGCTGGTATATATCCAAATTTAAAAAAACAATCATTAACAACACCTGGCGTTATAGAGATAATAAAAAAAATTGCAAGTTTTGAGAAAAAAAAAATTAAGAATTTATCTTTAGAAGTTTCTTCTCATGGTATTGCCCAAAAAAGGATAGCTGGTATAAAGTTTGATTCTGTAATTTTTACAAATCTATCTCGAGATCATTTAGATTATCACAAAAGTATGAAAAATTATTTTCATACAAAATTAAGTCTTTTTTTAAATTATAGAAATAAGAAAAAAATAATTTGTATAGACGATATATATGGAAGGAAATTAAAGAAATCACTATCCAAAAAAAAATTAGTCAGCACTGTATCAATTAAAGATAATGATGCAGATTTTTATGCTAGTAAAATTAAATTTTCTGAATCTGGAACTGAATTTATTTTAAATTCAAAGTATGGCTCAAAAAATATAAAAACTAAATTATATGGTAACTTTACAGTGTCAAATATTATTACTTCAATTGCAGCAATAGCGAATAACAAAAAAGAATATAATGTCTATACGAAAAACATAATTAAATTAAAGCCTGTAGATGGAAGAATGAACAGGTATTATAAAAAAGGCTTCCCTTATGTTTTTATCGATTTTGCCCATTCACCTGACTCAATCAAAAAAGTAATGCAATCAATTAAATTACACTATCCGGATAAGAAAATTATAACAATTTTTGGCTGCGGTGGCGAAAGAGATACCAAGAAAAGAAAGATTATGGGGGGAATTGTTAGTAAGTACTCTAGTGATATAATACTAACAAATGATAATCCAAGAAATGAAGATCCAAAGATAATCGTAGATGATATTGCAAAGGGTATTCATCCTAGTTGTAGTTTTAAAATTATTTTCGATAGAAAGAAAGCAATAAAAAAATGTGTAAATAAAAATAATAAGGAAAAGATAGTTTTAATTTTGGGAAAAGGACATGAAAATTTCCAGGTATTTTCAAATAAAAGAATATTTTTTAGTGATAAAAGAGAAGTACAAAAAATTTTAAAATAACTTATGCATAAATACTATTTAAGTGAAATTTCAAGTTTTGTAGATGGCGAGCTTTTTGGCAATGATAAAAAAGTGTCAAAATTCTCAATAGATTCTAGAACTATTAAAAAAGACGATGTTTTTATATGTATAAAGGGTAAAAGTTATGATGGGCATAATTTTATTAAAGATTCACTTAAAAAAGCTTCATGTATAGTTTCCTCAGAAAAGATTCAAGACATAGATCTTAAGAATAAATCATATATTTTAGTAAAAGATACAGTTGTAGCACTTCACAAAATTAGCGAATTCATAAGACTTCAAAGCAAAGCAAAATTTATTGCCATAACAGGCTCCAATGGTAAGACAACTGTAAAAGAGATGTTAGCTCACGTTTTATCAGGGTATAAAATTACTTATACCCGAGGAAACTTAAATAATCACATTGGCGTGCCACTTACTATCTTTTCTTCAAATCAAGATGACGATTATGTAATAGTAGAAATTGGAGCTAACGGATTGAATGAAATAGAGCCTTTATCAAAAATTGTTAAACCTAATGTAGCGGCGGTAACAAACATCGGATATGCACATATTGAAGGTTTTGGGACTTTGGATAATACTGCAAAAGAAAAGTATAGTATCTTTAAGCATCTTCTAAGTAACGGAACAGCCATAATTAATTCTGACGATAAGTATTCGAATATTATTGATAAAAAAAACAAGATTTTTTTTGGACATGATCAAGGTTTTCGTAAAAGAATATTAGAAATCTGTAAGAATTTTCTTTTTAAAACTTCTTTTTCGTTTATAAAAAAGAGAAATCAAAATACTTTCAATTTTAGCTATAAAAAATTTAATAAAGATTTTTCTCTAAAATTAAACGGCGACCATAATTTTTCAAATGCTGCCTGTGTTATTTCTATCGCAATTGCTCTTGGAATTAGGTTAGAAGATATTCAAAATAAAATCGAAACGTTTGAATCTGTTTCATCAAGATTAAAGGTTCATGAGATCAGTAATAATATTAAATTAATAGATGATTGCTATAACGCAAACCCAAGTTCATTTAAAGCAGCTCTATCATTTCTTGCAAGAAACGATCAAAAAAAATTGGTTTTAATGGGTGATATGGTAGAGTTAGGGGACAAATCAGAATCTTTCCACACTGAAATTGGTGAGTATGCAAAAGAAATGGGTGTCGATGAATTTTTGAGCATAGGTAAATATAGCAATAGGGCATCAAATGTTTTCGGAGAAGATGGACATCACTTTGAAGATGCAGAAAGCCTAAAGTCATACCTTAACAATAATTTAGAGTCTTCATCTTGTATTCTAATAAAAGGTTCAAGAAGTGCAAAATTAGAAGAATACGTAGAATTTTTGAAAACGAGGATTTAAAGATATGTTTCTATATTTAGTTGATTACCTTAGTAGCTTTAGTTCAAGTTTTTTAGTTTTTGAATACATAACTTTAAGAGCAATTTTAAGTATTATAACAGCTTTAATAATTTCTTTATTAATTGGCCCTGTAATAATAAGAAAATTTTCACTTGAAAATATTTCAGAAATTATCAGAGATGACGGTCCAGAATCTCATCTAAAGAAGTCAGGAACACCAACAATGGGGGGTCTGTTAATAATTTTCTCCTTAATGGTGAGCACTTTAATATGGGCAGATTTAGAAAATAAATACATTCTATATTTAATTTTTATTTCATTATCCTTTGCAGTTATTGGTTTGATAGACGATTATCAAAAATTAAAAAAAAATAAAAAAGGTATATCAGCTAAGCAGAAAATTATTTTACAATTAGTTTCTGCAGGCACACTCGCTATTATTATGTACAATTTTTTGGAAACACCTCAAGAACAACAACTTATTATTCCTTTTTTTAAGGATATCGTAATTGATTTAGGAATATTTTTTATTCCATTTGTAATATTGGTAATAATTTCTACAAGTAATGCTGTTAATCTAACCGATGGCCTTGATGGCCTTGCTATAATGCCAATCGTATTAGTTAGCGGTGCATTCGGTATATTTGCATATTTAAGTGGTAATATAAACTTTTCAGAATACTTATTAATTCCTTACATAAAAAATTCAGGTGAAATTACTATCTTCATTGGTGCCGTTGTTGGTTCTGGTCTTGGTTTTTTATGGTTCAATACTTACCCGGCACAAGTATTCATGGGAGATGTTGGAGCATTATCCTTGGGAGCAGCTTTAGGCTTAATGTCCATAATTGTTCGCCAAGAAATAGTTTTAATAATAATGGGAGGTATATTTGTTATCGAAGCATTATCAGTAATAATTCAAGTTACATCCTTTAAATTTAGGAAGAAAAGAGTTTTTTTAATGGCACCTTTTCATCATCATTTTGAACAAAAAGGATGGGCGGAACCGAAAGTTGTGGTTAGATTTTGGATTATAAGTTTTATACTAATATTAATAGGTTTGGCAACATTAAAACTTCGATAGAGATAAATAGATGATCGCGAGTAAATTACCTGCAGCAATAATTGGCCTTGGTAAGACAGGTATATCAGTGGCAAAATTTTTTAAAAAAAACAAAATTGAATTTAAGGCATATGACACAAGAAAAGACCTTGACCTCACTGATGGTATAAAAAAAAATATCAAAGAGGAGAATATAATTTTAGGACCTCTTGAAAATAAATTAATAGCTTCTCATGATAATTTTATTGTAAGTCCTGGGGTATGTTTAAAAAAAGATTTCATAGAAAAAATAAATAGTCAAAATAAAAATATTCAAACAGACGTTGACATTTTTGATTCTTATAACCGCAAGAAAATAGTATGTGTAACTGGCTCAAACGGAAAAACTTCTGTAACTCTTATTTTGGAGTATATGTTAAAATTTTTAGGCAAGAAAGTAGCAGCAGGGGGCAATGTTGGAACTCCTGTACTAGAACTTTTATATAATGATTATGAATACCATATTTTGGAATTATCTAGTTTTCAATTAGAAATGACAAAAAAGATACAATGCGATGTATCTTTAATCACAAATATTACTCCAGATCATTTGGATAGACATAAAAATTTTGAAAATTATAAGAAAATTAAACATAAGATATTTCTTAATTCAAATAGTATTGTTATTAATCGAACTGATAGAAATATAAATGTTAAAAATGCTCCGTTACATTATTCATTTGGCTGTGATACTGCACCAAATAAGTCCAGTTTTGGCATAGTTAAAATAGACAGTACCAACTATATCGTTCAAGGCTCTGAAAAAATCCTGAGTGAAAATGAAATAAAACTTATCGGAAGGCATAACTTGGAGAATATTTGTGCATCTTTGGCAGTCATTAACATTCTAAACCTAGATTTAGAAAAAGCAGTTGAGGGGATTAAAGATTTCAAGTCAATACAACACAGAATGGAAAAATTTTGTGAAAAAAATAAAATTTCTTGGATAAATGACTCAAAGTCTACAAATATAGAATCTACAATATCGGCTGTAAAATCAATATCTGGAAATATTATTCTTATTCTTGGGGGAAGGTCAAAGACAAATAATTATGATAAATTACAAGAAGTTTTGCAAAATAAATCAGTATTTTTAATATTATATGGAGAATGTAAAAAATTGTTGAATGAAAATATTAAAATTAAAAAAAACAAAGTTCTAGTTGAAGATATAAAATCAGCAGTTGATGAGGCTTATAAAATAGCAAAAAGTATTCCTAAATTTGACGAAAAGAAAATAACAATTCTTTTGTCACCAGCGTGTTCAAGCTTCGACATGTATTCATCTTTTGAAGAACGCGGTGATCATTTTAAAAATGAAGTATTAAAAAAACATGGTTAGATAAATGTTAAAAAAAAGTAATAATGATTTAAGTAACTTGATAAAACCTTTTTTTGATTTAAATTTATTTTTTTTAGTTCTTTCTATTATACTTTTTGGACTTCTTACTTTATTTTCTGCTTCCATTGAATTGTCTGCTGAGAAGTCTAAAGTAGGACCTTTTTTTTATCTTTATAAACAATTAGGATGGTTAATGATTAGTGTTTTATTATGTTCACTTTTTGTCAATGTAAGCACAGAGAATTTAAAGAAAAATTATAAAGTTTTACTTCTATTTTTCCTTTTTTTACTAATATTGGTTGAGCTTTTTGGAAAAACTGTTGGGGGGAGTACAAGATGGTTGAGTATAGGTCCATATGGATTTCAACCATCTGAATTTTTTAAATTATTTTATATAGTTTGGCTTTGTGCTTTTTTAGATATCAATAAAAAAAATATAAAACAGATAAAGATTTTTATGATCCCGTTTTTTTGGTTATCTATCGGGGCTTTCTTCTTAATTAAACAGCCCGACTTTGGTTCAACTTTTATCTTATTTTTTATGACTATGCTAATGCTTTTTATAGCTAAAGCAAAATATTCTCATCTTTTATTAATTGGATTAACTGGGTCTATATCTGCAACTTTAATTATAATTTCCAATCCATATATGCTAAAGCGCCTAGCTTTCTTTAACCCATGTGAGAATTACTTTCAGGACGGTTATCAATTATGCTCTTCTCTAATGGCGATTGGAAGCGGTAGTATTTTTGGAAAAGGTTTGGGGGCGAGCACATCTAAATTATTTTTCTTACCCGAGGCACATACAGATTTTATTTTTGCAGTTCTAGGAGAGGAGCTTGGCATTTTTGGTATAATTTTCTTAATTTTTCTTTTTTATTTACTTTTTAGAAAATGCTTTAAAATAGGTGATAAAGCATTAAGAGTCGACCTTAACTTCCAAGGATTACTTGCCTATGCGATTGGAATATATTTGATGATACAAGTTTTACTTAATCTTTCGGTTAATTTAGGCCTTTTGCCAACGAAGGGATTATCTTTACCTTTTTTTAGTTATGGAGGAAGTAACTATTTAGTTTCCTTATTAGCGGTTACAATCATATTTAGAATCTACAGAGATGTTTATAAGAAAGCACTGCATAGTTCAATTCGATAAGATAATGAAAGAAATAAAGAAAAATTTAGTCATACTTGCAGCTGGTACTGGAGGGCACGTTTACCCTGGGTTATGTATAGCAAAAAATTTAATTTTAAAAAATGTAAATATTTTTTGGATTGGAACAAAGAATGGCATGGAGAAAGATATAATTAAAGGGGAAAATATATCTTTTCATCATATAGATTTTTCAGGTGTTAGAGGAAAAGGTTTGAAAGTAATTCTTAAATTACCTTTCAAAATAGCTAAAGCTTCATATCAGGCATTTATGATTTTAAAAAAAATATCACCAAATGCTATATTGTCTATGGGTGGCTATATCAGTTTTCCATGTGTAATCGCAGGAATTTTTCTTAATAGACCAATAATAATTCACGAACAAAATATAGTTTTTGGCCTAGCAAATAACATATCAAGATTTTTCTCAAAACTTATAATAGTCGGATTTCCGATGAGTATTCAAAATGAAAAATATAAATTTATAGGAAACCCTTCAAGATATGAAGGTTTTCCAAGAAAAAAAGCAAGTCCTAATAAAAACGCGTTTAATATTGCAGTGGTTGGTGGTAGTTTAGGAGCAAAGGTGTTTAATGAAATTATACCCAAGGATGTTTATGAGATATTAAGAAAAACAGAATATGAAATTAATATTATTCACCAAACAGGAAAAACACATAAGAGTGCTGAGATTCAATATAATAATTTTGAAGTAAATATAGATCTTAGAGAATATATTGACGATATGAGTGAGGTTTATGAATGGTGTGATTTAATAATATGTAGGGGTGGAGCTATAACTTTGACAGAAATAATGAACCAAGGGATTCCAGCAATTGTTATACCATATCCATATGCTGTTGATAATCATCAATTGCAGAATTGTTCTTTTTTAGAGAAGAGAGACGCAATTATTCTAATTGATCAAAAAAATCTTACAGAAAAATATCTTGCCAATATTATTTTAAAATTAATTAATAATGTAGACCTTTTAAATTCCCTTTCAGAGAATATTTATAATTTGAATAACAGTAACTCTACTGAAGAAATTTGTAATGAAATTGAAAATATTATGAAAATAAATAAATGAAAAATGAGCTGAAAAATAAGATAATGTCTCGTGTAAAAAAGATACATTTTATAGGTATCGGTGGTAGTGGAATGTCTGGCATAGCTTTAATACTATGCGATCTTGGATATGAGGTTTCTGGATCAGACCTAAATGTATCTGCAACAATTGATAATCTTAAAGAAAAACATATTAAAATCTTTATCGGACATAAAAAGGAAAACATTTTATCTAAGGATGTTGTCGTTGTGTCAAGTGCAATAAGTAAAGAAAATCCAGAGTTAACATATGCTAAGGAACTTGGTATACCTATAATTAAGAGAGCAGAAATGTTAGCAGAGTTAATGAGATTTAGTTTTGGGGTCGCTATTGCAGGAACACACGGGAAAACTACCACGACCTCAATATTATCTCATATTATGAACGAGGCAAAATTTGATCCAACTTATATTATTGGAGGCAAGATAATTGATTCAAGTAATGCTAAACTAGGATCAAGTGAGTATCTTATAGCGGAAGCTGATGAAAGTGATGCCTCATTTTTACATCTTCAGCCACTTATGTCGGTAATAACAAATATTGACAAAGATCATTTAGAAAATCATAAAAACAGCTTTGATTTTTTAAAAAAAAATTTTATAGAGTTTGTAAATAATTTACCTTTTTACGGACTATGTTTATTAAATATCTCTGACATAAATACGAAATCCATTATTCCTAAAATATCTCGACCAATCAAGACTTTTGGTTTTGACACAGACTCAGATTTTATTGCTTTTCCAAAAGATTTGAATAATATTCCAGCAATTTTTGATTATAAAGAAAACGATAAAATATATGAGATACAATTTAACATGCCAGGAGAGCATAATGTTTTAAATTGTTTAGCAGCAATAGCAGTTTCTAGAGAATTAGGTATTTCAATTAAAAGTATTCAAAAATCTCTAAAAAACTTTCCTGGCATAAAAAGGCGATTTGAAGTTCTTGGAAGTTATAAAACAAAAAGTAAGAGCTTTATGTGGATTGATGACTATGGCCATCACCCTACAGAAATTAAACAAGTCTTGAGAACAATTAAAGAAGTCTGGAAAGAAAAAAATATTACGATGATTTTTCAGCCGCATAGGTATTCAAGAACTGCTGAACATTTTAATTATTTTATTGATGTCCTAAAAAGTGTTGATAATCTTATTCTAATGGATATATATTCAGCTAATGAGAAAACCATTGATAATATTAGCTCAGATGTAATTGCATCAGAAATCAAAAAATTTAATAAAAATGTATTATTAATAAATGACCACTTAGAAATAGCAAACTATGTTAATAATAATATAAAAGATAATGATATTCTTTTGACAATGGGCGCAGGAAGTATTGCGAAATTTATAAATTACTATAAAGACAGTATATCTTAAGTATATGAAAAAATATGAAACTATAAAAAATAGTATTAAAGGAAACTTAAGGAAAAATGTCTCCCTCAAAAATTACAATACTTGGAGAGTTGGAGGTATGGCCGAGTATTTTTTTGAGCCCTTTGATTTAAATGAATTAATATTTTTTTTAGAAAATACAAAAGATATAAACATCACATTTCTTGGAAACGGTAGCAATGTGTTAATAAGAGACGGAGGTATTAAAGGATGTGTAATTTGCCTTAAAGAAACTTTAAAAGAATATGAAATATTGAAAGATGGAATTCAAACATTTCAAGCTGGCTTTCCATGTATGAAAATTGCCCAATTAACAGCAAAAAGTGGCTATGGAGGCTTAGAGTTTTTATGTGGAATACCTGGATCTTTAGGTGGTGCATTAGCAATGAACGCTGGCTGCTATGGCGGCAATGTATGGGAAAAAGTAATAAAAGTATTATTAATTAACAAAAGCGGCAAGTTAATTGAAAAATCAAAAAATGATTTTATTATTGGGTATAGGAACGTAAACTTAGAAGATGGAAATTTTTTCATAAGTGCAACATTTCAATTAGAAAAAAATAAACTTAATAACTCGCAAGATATAATAAAAAATTATTTAAAAGATAGAAGAAGCAAGCAGCCAACTGGACAACCAAGTTGTGGATCGGTTTTTAAGAATCCAGATAATTTTCATGCAGCAAATCTTATAGATTCACTAGGTTTAAAAGGATTTAAAATTGGTGGAGCCTATGTGTCAAAAAAACATGCTAATTTTATAATTTCAGAGAAAAATACTTCATCAGAAGATATTGAAAAATTAATTAATCATATTCAAAAAAAAGTCTATAAAGAGAAAAAAGTTTTTTTAGAGACTGAAGTAAAGTTTGTAGGAAATGACCAATGAAAAAAGAATATGGTAAAGTTTTAGTTCTGATGGGTGGTTGGTCAAATGAAAGAGATATTTCTCTCATATCTGGAAAATATGTTTTCGAATCTTTAAAAAATTCAGGTATTGATGTCTCTCAATTAGATTTAAAAAAAGATAATCTTCAGTCAATAAAAGAAATTAATCCTGAGAGAGTATTTATTGTTTTACATGGAAAAGGTGGTGAAGATGGAGAAATTCAAAAGTATTTAGAATCTTTAGGTATTCCATATACTGGAAGTAAAAGTTTGTCCTCAAAATTATGTATGAATAAAAGGCACACAAAAGAGGCTTTATTATCAGAGAATATACTTACACCACGTTTCGAAAGAATTACTAGGGAAAATATTTCAAAAATTCATAATAACTTCAAATATCCTTTTATTGTTAAGCCGTCAGCGGAAGGCTCAAGTATTGGTGTTTACATTGTAGGTAATAAAGAGGAATACTATAGTGCAATCGAAGAAAATAAAAAAATTAGCGATGATTACATTGTTGAAGAGTATATAGAAGGAACTGAATATACTGTTGGCATCATTAACTCCTCTGCTCTTCCCGTTATTAAACTTATCCCACCTGGAAAATTTTATGACTTCGATGCAAAATATAATTCTGAGAATATGCAATATATCTGCCCATCAGGACTTGAAAATAATATTGAAACTAACTTAAAAAATATTTCTTTAAAAGCATTTGAGATATTAGGTTGCAAAGGATGGGGTAGAGTCGATTTGATTATAGATAATGAAAAAAGACCTTGGGTTATTGAGCTAAACACAGTCCCTGGGATGACATCTCATAGTTTGGTACCCATGGCAGCCAAAGAGGAGGGAGTAAATTTTAATCAATTAGTTTTAAAAATCTTAGATTCTTCATTTGAAAAGAAATGATCTTAAAGAAAAAAATATTAATATTTATTATTTTTGTTATTTCACTTGCACTAATGTTTATATATGTGAATAGTAGTAAAACTTCATATTTTCCTATAAAAAAAATATCATACGGTAAAAAATTAGAAAATTCTAATGAAGAGGATTTAACTAAAATTATAAAAAATTATTTGGATGATAAATCATTTTTTAATTTCAAAATTAGTTATTTAATTTTAGAATTAGAAAAATCAGAATGGGTTAGAAATGTAAATATCAGAAGAGTTTATCCAAATGAAGTTAGAATCATTGTTGAAGAACATGAACCTGTAGCCATCTGGAATAGGAAAAAATATGTCAATAGCTTTGGCGAATTATTTTATATAGAAAAAATAACAAAAAATTTGCCTTTATTGCTATCTGAAGAGGAAAGAATCGATATAGTTTTCAACTATTTTTCTCAATTTAATAAAAATCTTAAAGAAAATGGTATAGATCAAACAATTTCAAAAATTGAAGAAAATGAAATAAGATCTTTAACAATTTTTTTAAACTCAGGATTTTACATAAAACTCGGTTCGAAAGACTTAGAAAGTAAGATTAACCTTTTTTTTAAAGTATATAAGTCACTAAAAACTAGAGATTTAAAAAAAATAAGGTATATTGACATGAGGTACTCTAACGGATTTTCACTTGGGTTTGAATAGTAAAATAAATGGCAAAAAATGACAAAAACTTGATAGTTGGATTAGATATCGGCACATCAACTGTAAAAACAATTATTGCAACGATAGACGAGGATAATGACATAAATTTTGAGGGGCATGGTGTTTCAAAATCCCTTGGAATGAAAAGAGGCATGGTAATTGACATTAATTCAACAGTTCAATCAATTCAAGATTCTACTGAAACAGCAGCATTAATGGCGGGCCATAAAGTTAAATCTGTATATGCAAGTATATCTGGAAATCATATTCGAAGTAGTGACGCACATGGAAGAGCGGCAATCTCAGATAATAAAGAAGTTTCAATTGAGGATTTAAACTCAGTTGAAGAATCTGCAAAGGCAATGACTTTGCCAAATGATCAAGAAATCTTACATGTTTTACCAAAAGATTACGAAATAGATGGGCAAGATGGAATAAAGGTTCCTATAGGCATGTCAGGAATTGCATTAGATGGAAGATATCATCTAGTGACTGGGGCCAAAAATGCAAGAGATAATATTGAAAAGTGTATTAAGAAATGTTCAATTGACCCAGACGGTATTGTATTAGAGCAATTAGCTTCAAGTATGTCCGTTC
>Ga0163111_10001198_pt1 | contig 15850 bp, 15 predicted proteins | sample CRUFie1St18metaG_FD_109645 | JGI IMG/M metagenome (GOLD analysis project Ga0163111, IMG submission 109645) | Marine microbial communities from the Costa Rica Dome - CRUD Field 142mm St18 metaG | ecosystem: Environmental > Aquatic > Marine > Oceanic > Photic zone | place: Costa Rica: the Eastern...
AGTTGAGGCAATTGATTTTGATGTTGAGTTAAATATGATTGTTATAAGGACAAAAACTAAAACAAATTATGAAGACAAATTAAAAAAGAAAACCCAAACATCCGGATGTGCTGTTGGTACAGTCTTTGGTGATATTATGGATGAAATAGAAGATTTGAGCATTGTTCCAATGAGTACAAAAGTTTCCCATCTGTATGATTTGTCTAGTAAAATAAATAAAACGCCAAGCCTGTATTTGAAGGCAGGCGCAATACATGGAACAATTTTGTGTCACAAAGATAAACCATTGGTTTACATGGAGGACGTTGGTCGACACAATGCGGTTGATAAAATAGCCGGCTGGATCTTTGACACTGGTACTAATCCAAAAGATAAAATCTTATATACCACAGGCAGACTAACATCAGAGATGGTAATTAAAACTGCCTTAATGGAGATTCCAGTTTTAATTTCGAGATCTGGTTTTACGGCATGGGGTGTTAATATTGCAAGGCAGGTAGGTTTAACTCTTATTGGTAGATTACGTGGCCAACGATTTATTTGTTTATCCGGAGAATCGAATTTAATTTGGGATGTAGATTTAGATTAAATTTAGAGTGCTGAAGAAAATGGAGATTAGGCGTTGAATGTTATCGGTGTTGTTTTGGCAGGTGGACAATCAAGAAGAATGGGTGGTGCGCATAAGGGTATGTTAAAGCTTAAGACTAAACCATTATGTTTACACGTAATTGAACGATTACGTATTCAAACAGATGTAATTGTGTTAAATGTTAATGAGCAGAAAGAGTTTTTTGAAAAATTTAAGCTACCAATAATTGAAGATAGTATAGCGGGCTATGCCGGCCCTTTAGCTGGAGTTTTAGCAGGAATGGATTGGGCTTACGAGAATGGATACAACTATATTTTAACGGTAGCAGTTGATACACCTTTTTTTCCAAAAGATCTTTTAAAAAAATGTAAAAGCACTTTGTTGAAAGAACATTGTCCCATAGTTTTAGCATCTACAAACGTAGATCATCAGGTATTGGGAAACCTTCATCCTACATTTGGTTTGTGGAATGTTAACCTCAGAGATGATCTTAGAAATAGTTTGAATAATGGGGTCAGAAAAATGTTGGCTTGGACTGATAGACATCAAGTGAAGTATTGTAAGTTTTCTGTATCTAAATTTAATCCCTTTTTTAATATAAATAAACCGGATGATCTGAAAAAAGCTGAGGTTATAATTAAAGAAGGTTGGGCATGAAGGTTTTTGGAATAGTAGGTTGGAAAAACTCTGGAAAAACGGGACTATTGGAACGCTTAGTCGAAGAGATAACCAATCGTGGGTTTGCTGTATCAACAATGAAGCATGCGCACCATGATTTTGATGTTGATCAAAAAGGAAAGGATAGCTTTCGTCATAGAATTGCTGGTGCTCATCAAGTGCTTCTTTCTTCAAATTTGAGGTGGGTTCTGATGACTGAACTGAGAGATAGTAGTTATCCAAGTATTGAAGAGCAAATTAGAAAATTGGATCCAGTCGACCTTGTGTTAATTGAGGGCTTCAAATCTGGTGATCACTTAAAAATTGAAACTTATCGTAGCATCACAGGTAATTCAATAATTGCGCCGTCTGATGCAAATATTGTTGCCATAGCCACTAAAGATGAAATTGATACAGCGCTCCCAATATTAGACCTTGATAATACAAAGAACATTGCTGATTTTATATTGAAACGTGTTGGTCTGTTATGAACACATCCATAGGAGACAATAAAACATTTCCAAAAGGAACTACCTGGACTCCTGTGGAAACTGCATTAAACGACTTAAAAAAGTCACTTTCAGTAAATTTAGTTAGTCAAAAAATTGATGTTATCAAAGCTTTGGGTTTTGTATTAAGTAAGGATGTCGTTGCCAAGCGCTCTAATCCACATTCTTCTAATACAGCGGTTGATGGTTTTGGATTTGCTTACAAATCCATAGAAGGATTAGAAAACTCGCTAAATTTGATGACAGGCCAAATTACACCAGGTAGTGATATTCTGTTTAATGTGCCCGAAGGAAGTGCAGTTCGTATTTTAACAGGGGCTAGCTTGCCAAATGGTGTTGATACTGTTGTCCTTCAGGAAGAAGTTACACTTCACGAAGACAAAGTTTATTTTAATAATGATGTGAAACTCGGCGAAAATACCAGAAAAGCTGGTGAAGATATAACTGACGGTGATATAGTTCTTAAAAAAGGTACAAGAGTTCGACCTCAAGACTTGGGATTGTTAATTTCTACTGGGATAGAAGAACTTGAGGTGTATTTACAATTAAAAGTAGGGATTCTCTCTACTGGTAATGAAATAGTAAAAAAACTTACTGACAAAAATTCTAACAGAACGTTGGACGTTAATCGACCTATGTTAATGAGTATAATTGAAAGATGGGGTTATATACCAATTGATTTAGGGCATGTTGATGATAATGAAAATAAGATTAGGGCTAAATTAGATAAGGCATCACAAATTTGTGATCTAATTTTTACGTCGGGAGGAGCATCAACTGGTAATGAAGATTATGTAGCTAAATTACTTAAATCTGATGGTCAATTATTTCATTGGAAAATAGCAATGAAGCCGGGTAGGCCATTAGCCTTGGCTAGTTGGAGAAAGACTCCAATAATTGGATTACCAGGAAACCCTGTAGCAGCCTTTGTATGTAGTTTAGTTTTTGGCAGGCCAGTCTGTAGTTTGTTAAGTGGTGAGGGTTGGGTTCAATTGCCCTCTTTCCTTGTACCAGCTGCTTTTTCAAAGATAAAAAAAATGGGTAGAAGGGAATATCTAAGAGCTAGAATAAAAAATGGCAAAGTAGAAATTTTTCATTCAGAAGGATCTGGCCGGATTTCAGGTTTGAGTTGGGCTGACGGATTAATTGAATTACAAGATGATGTTACATATATAGAGAAAGGTGATTTAGTACGCTATATGCCGTTTTCTGGATTGATTTAATATACTAAGTTTTTAGGCTGATATTAATTTCTTAAGATGCCTCCACTAGCTTTTTCTATATTTTTAATAATTTTCTGACTTATGATTTCAATCTCTTCGTCTACAAGTGTCTTTTCTGAAGATTGTATCTGAACTGTTATCGCTAGAGACTTTTTGGTTATATTGTTGGTTTCTTCATTTTCTTGATTAATAAAATGGTCAAAAACATATGCATCCTTAATTAAAGTTTTATCTGCAGATTTTGCTGCATTTACTAAAGTGGAAGCCTCAATGTGACGATCAACAATAAATGAAAAATCTCTTTGCACAGCTTGATAATCACTAATTTTTAAAGCTGAGCGGGTATTTGTTTTCACTCTAGGAAATGGTGGTTTTTCAATATGAATAGCAAAAGCCATCACAGGTCCCTTTATATTCAGCTCGCTGAGTACTTTTGGGTGCACTTCTCCAAAGCCAGCCAAATTATTTTTTGGACCCAGTGAAAGTTTTCCAGATCGACCTGGGTGCCACCATTTATTTACATCTCTAATTATCATTAGCTTGGTTGGGCATCCAATTGACTCCAACACTTTTTGTACGTCTGCTTTTATATCAAATGGATCAAATTTTCTTCGTTCATTATGAACATCGCGAGAATTAGTATGACCAACAAGGATACCAGTTGCTAAGATTTCTTGATTTTCGGGTTCACCACCATGAAACACAGGGCCTATTTCAAAAAGTGCCATGTCAAATATGCCTCTTGATTGGTTTCTGCTTGCTGCCTGCAGCAATCCAGGTAATAAAGAAGGACGCATATGAGTCATTTCGGTAGAAATAGGATTTTCTAATTTAGTGTCATTAGAACCTCCTCCAAAAAGCAATGCAGTTTTTTCACTTATGAATGAATATGTGACACACTCATTATAACCTAGTGCTGCAATCTCTCTTCTAATAGTAGCTTCCCTTTTTTGAAATGGTGTTAACGTGTTTTTCAACGTACTTAATTCTTGTATTGGTAAGGGAATGCCTTCTAATTTTGTTAAAGAAGTGACTCTTGCTATTTCTTCTACCAAGTCTGCTTCACCTTGTATATCTGGTCGCCATGGCGGGGGAGAAGCTGTATTTCCAACTATTTTAAATCCCAAAGATTTTAGAATACTTATTTGTTTTTTTTGGGAAATTTTCATTCCAACAAGAGATTGAACCTTATCAGAATTTAAAGTGTAGGTTCTCTGAAAGCTTGGAATCTCACCTGTTTTAATGATTTCATGAGCAGTACCACCACACAGATCCATTATCATTTTTGCCCCCAACATAATACCATCCTTGGTAAAATCAGGGTCTACGCCACGTTCAAATCGATACCTGGCGTCAGAATTAATTTTCATTGATCGTCCAGCTTTAGCAATAGTGATTGGGTCCCAATATGCACTTTCTAGCAATACATTTGTTGTTTCTTCTGAACAACCAGTAGAACTGCCACCCATTATGCCAGCTATACTAATGACATTTGAGTGGTCTGAAATTTTCATTGCTCCCTTGGGCAAATTATATTTTTTTTCATCTAGAGCATCTATATTTTCATTACCATCGGCAAAGCTAATACGTAGGTTTCCACTTATTTTGTCGGCATCAAACACATGTAGTGGTCTAGCTCTATCTATTGTAAAAAAATTTGTTATATCTACTAGTGATGAAATTGAACGCAAGCCCACAGATTCAATTCTATCTTTCAACCATTTTGGCGAAGGCCCATTTTTTACACCTCGTATCTCACAGCTATAAAATACGGGGCAACCTTTTTCCAATACTTCCTTATCAATAGAAATTTTTATATTGCTTTTATTTTTGCCTTTTATCATAGTTGTTTTGAGAGGCTTAAGTACTCCCAAACCTCGAGCTGCAAGGTCTCTTGCTATGCCCCTTACACCTAATGCATCAGGTCGATTGGGTGTTATCGCAATTTCTATGATAGGATCCACAGTACTTGGATTCGTTTCTATCAGGTGATCTATAAACTTTGATCCAACTAAAGGTTTACCTTCTAATTCGATTATACCATCATGCTCATTTGAGAGACCCATCTCTCTTTCCGAACACATCATACCATGACTTTCTATACCTCTTATTTTTCCAACTCCAATTGTAGTATCTATTCCAGGTACATACATTCCTGGTTTTGCTACAACCACATAAATTCCTTTGCGTGCATTTGGAGCACCACATATGATACTTAAATTTCCTTCATCAGTTTCAACTTCACAGACTTTTAATTTATCTGCTTCAGGATGCTTTTTGGATTTTGAAATATATCCAATAGTAAATAATTCAATTTTCTTCAGAGGATCTAATACTTCTTCAACCTCTAACCCTAAATCGGTAAGATTATATACAATCTCATCAAGTGATGCGTTTGTTTCTAAGTGTGTTTTTAACCAACTTAATGTAAATTTCATTGGATACTTACCCTAATATTCATTATTTAGTTAATCCAGTGTGGGAATTTGGTTGATCCAAAGATGAGAAACCATAGTGTCTTAACCACCTTAAGTCGCTATCAAAGAACGCTCTTAAATCTGGTATGCCATATTTAAGCATTGCTAACCTATCTATTCCCATCCCAAAAGCGAAGCCTTGCCAAATATCTGGGTCTATACCGCCTGAAGCCAATACTTTGGGATGTACCATACCACTACCCAATATTTCCATCCAACTCTCACCTTTCCCTACTTCTAATTTGCCATCTTTCCATGAGCAACGAAGATCTACTTCTGCGGATGGTTCTGTAAAGGGAAAATGTGACGCTCTAAAACGCAATTCAATATCATTTACTTCAAAAAATTTCCTACAGAAGACTTCAAGAGTTCCTTTGAGATTTGCCATGGAAATATCTTTATCAATCGCCAATCCTTCTAGTTGATGAAACATTGGTGTATGGGTTTGATCATAATCACATCGATAAACTCTACCTGGCGCAATAATTCTACACGGTGCTCCGTTTGAGATCATATGCCTTATTTGAACGGGGCTGGTATGGGTACGAAGCACGTTTGGTGCTCGTTCATCATTTTTATCACGATGTAGAAAAAAAGTATCATGTTCCTGTCTAGCTGGATGTTCAGGTGGAATATTTAATGCATCAAAGTTATACCAATCTGTTTCAATTTGTGGCCCTTCTGCAACTGAAAATCCCATTTCAGAAAAAATTACGCTGACTTCTTCAGTTACTTGACTTATTGGGTGGATCGAACCTTTAGGTTTAGTTCTAGATGGAAGACTTAAATCAATCCATTCTGTTTTCAATCTGTTGTTTAAGATAATTTCTTCTAGTGCATATTTTTTTTCAAGAAATTTATCAGTCACTTCGTTTCTTAAGTTGTTCAGAACTGGTCCTATAGTCTTTTTTTCATCGGGTGACATAGTACCTAATTCACGCATTTTTAGACTTAGCTCGCCTTTTTTACCAAGAATGGATACTCTTAATTCTTCCAATAAATTTAGATCGTTTTGGTTCTCAATAAGATTTACATATTTTTTTTGTAGATCTTGTAGTTCGTCCATTTGGCTTACTCCGTCTGGATTAATTACTTATTATTTTAGAGCCGATGAATTTCAAGCACTTTTATAAAAATAAACGATTATATTACTAAAAGATAAAACAAAGATAATGAAATTAAAAGCTTTGGTTCATTTAATCTGTTAAGCTAATGCTTCTTTGACCTGGCTAACAATCGATCCAAAAGCAGCTGGTTCGTTTACAGCTATGTCAGCTAAAACTTTACGATCCACTTCGATCCCAGCTTTGTCTAATCCATTTATAAATCTGGAATATGTCAAACTTTGATCATGCTCTCTAACTGCCGCATTGATACGCTGGATCCACAATGCTCGAAATGTTCTTTTGCGTGCTTTCCTATCGCGAGTCGCGTACTGGTTTGCTTTATCTACAGCTTGGGTGGCAGTCCGAAAAGTATTACTTCTTCGTCCATAGTATCCTTTTGCTGCCTTTATTATCTTTTTGTGACGGGCGTGTGTTATAGTACCACTTTTTACTCTTGACATATCAATCTCTCCTCAGCGTGCGTATGGCATATAAGTTTTAACAATACCTTCATCTGCTTTACATAAGGTATTTGTTCCTCGTGCATTACGAAGGAATTTATTGGAACGTTTTATCATGCCGTGTTGTTTGCCAGCTTGAGCTGCTTTGATCCTGCCTGAAGCAGTTAATTTAAAACGCTTTTTCGCGCTTGATTTAGTCTTCATTTTGGGCATTTTTGTCTCCTGTAGTTTGAGATTTAAGCGTTTTAGGCAGCCCTATTAGCCGGATACGCTTGCTAGAATTTGGGTGTTACGCATCATTAATGAATTTTGCAAGTGGAATCGTGTTAATAATTATATTATTTAATATATTGAATCTTCTTGACCCTTACATAAAACCACCTCATATGCGACTATAATGATAAAAACTTCAAATATACGTAATTTTAGTATCGTAGCTCATATCGACCATGGTAAGTCAACATTGGCTGATCGGTTAATTCAACAGACAGGAACTGTTGCCGAGCGGGATATGGAAGCTCAGATCCTTGACACAATGGATATTGAGCGCGAACGGGGAATAACCATTAAGGCAAATTCAGTGAGGATTGAGTATAAGGCTCGGGATGGGGAGGATTACGTCTTAAATCTAATCGATACACCTGGGCACGTAGATTTTGCCTATGAAGTGTCACGCTCGATGCGCGCAGTGGAGGGTTCTCTACTTGTTGTTGATGCTTCACAGGGTGTAGAAGCTCAAACTTTAGCTAATGTTTATCATGCAATAGATGCAGATCACGAAATTATTACTGTCTTGAATAAAGTGGATTTGCCAGCTGCTGAGCCAGATAGAGTTGCACAACAAATAGAGGATGTTATTGGAATAGATGCAACAGACGCTGTGCATATATCCGCAAAAACAGGTTTTGGTATCCCAGAGGTTTTAGAGAGAATTGTGACATCTTTACCAGCCCCTCAAGGTAATCCTGAGGGTCCGTTAAAAGCGATGCTGGTAGATAGTTGGTATGATCCATATCTTGGAGTAGTTGTTCTTGTAAGAATTCACGATGGAATATTAAAAAAAGGTGATAAGATACGAATGTTAAACACAAACGCCCTTTATCAAGTAGATAGAGTAGGCGTTTTTAAACCTAAGATGGAACCGATTGAGAGCCTGGGACCAGGAGAAATGGGGTTTTTAACAGCAAGTATTAAGCAAGTACGAGATACGCGGGTCGGAGATACAATAACTCATGAAAAAAAAGGAACAATTGAAGCTTTGCCTGGGTTTCAACCCTCTCAGCCAGTTGTTTTTTGTGGTCTTTTTCCTGTTGATAATTCAGAGTTTGAAGACTTGCGTGAGTCAATTGAGAAACTAGCTCTAAATGATGCATCATTTAGTTTTGAAATGGAAACCTCTGCCGCTCTAGGCTTTGGATTCAGATGTGGCTTTCTTGGACTTTTACACCTAGAAGTTGTTAGAGATAGAATAGAAAGAGAATATCAGATAGAATTGATCACTACGGCGCCATCAGTTATTTATCACATTCATATGAAAGACCAAAGCATTGTTGAATTACACAATCCTGCTGATATGCCAGACTTAACCTATGTAGATCATATTGAGGAGCCCAGAATTAAGGCCACAATTTTAGTTCCTGATGACTATTTGGGAGATGTTTTAAAACTCTGTCAAGATCGTAGAGGCATTCAACTTGATCTGACATACGCTGGCAGCCGAGCAATGGTTGTTTATGATCTTCCATTAAACGAGGTTGTTTTTGATTTTTATGATAGACTAAAATCTGTAACAAAAGGCTACGCTAGTTTTGATTATCAACTTGAGAATTATAGAGCAGATCTTTTAGTTAAAATGCAAATCATGGTTAATGATGAGCCTGTGGATGCTTTATCAACAATGGTGCACCGAGATCGAGCAGAATCAAGGGGACGTGCAATGTGTGAGAAATTGAAGGATTTAATACCTCGCCATATGTTTAAAATTCCTATCCAGGCAGCCATAGGTGGGCGTATAATTGCCCGTGAGACATTATCAGCAATGCGTAAAGATGTAACAGCGAAATGCTATGGAGGAGATGTGACTCGAAAGAAGAAGCTTTTAGAAAAACAGAAAGCGGGAAAAAAGAAAATGCGCCAATTTGGACGCGTTGATATTCCACAAGAAGCATTTATTTCTGCACTTAAAATGGACTAAGTCTCGGTTTTACTCTTCATCACTGCCAAAAATTAACTTTTCATTGACTGGAGAAACTCTAATAATATTGGTGCTTCCTGGTTGGTTAAATGGCACTCCAGCAGTTACTATTATTTGCTCATTTATACTGGCAAATTTATACTTTTTTGCTGCTTTTGCAGCGCTAATCACAGCCATTTTAAACCTATCAACGTGGCCAGTTATAACGCAATGCGCACCCCAGTATAAACAAAGTAATCGTGCTGTTTTTACTAAAGGTGTCAGTGCAATGATTGGGACACGAGGTCTTTCACCAGACACTAATTTAGCAGTTGTTCCAGAATGGGTAAAACAGCAAATAGCTGTAACCGCTGTTGTTTCTGCTATCTCTCTCGCCGCTACAGTGATTGCATCAGCAACAGTTTCTTTTTTTCGAAATCTAGAGCTGTCCATTATTTCTCTGTAAGTTGGATCATTTTCTATTTCTACGGCAATGCTATCCATTGTTTTAACTGCATTTACAGGAAATTTTCCTGCTGCGCTTTCGGCAGATAACATTATAGCATCAGCTCCTTCATAAATAGCATTGGCCACATCACTTACTTCAGCACGAGTGGGCATTGGTGAATCCACCATACTATCTAACATTTGGGTGGCTACAATAACAGGTTTTGCGAGCTTTCTACAGGCCATAACTAGTTTTTTCTGTATTGGAGGGATGGCTTGGACGGGCATTTCCACTCCTAGATCTCCTCTGGCAATCATAATTCCATCTGAGTTCTCAAGTATTGCCTCAAAATCATTTACAGCTGATGGTTTTTCAATCTTTGAAATAACTGAAGTTCTACCATTTATAAGTTTTTTTGCCTCTATCACATCCTGCGCTCTCTGGACAAAAGATAACGCTAACCAATCAACCCCTAACTCACATACGAACTCAAGGTCTTTTTTGTCTTTTGGGGACAGAGCAGCCATCGGAACTATGGTTTCTGGAACATTTATTCCTTTTCTATTTGAAATAACTCCACCATTCTCTACTACACATTTTATGGCCTCATTTTCTACTGATTGGACTCGTAGTTTAATTTTTCCATCGTCTACAAGGATTGGTTCATTTTTTTGTACTGTTTTGAATATTTCCTTGTGTGGTAAGTATACTCGTTTTTGATCGCCGGGTTTGTCATCTAAATCAAAAGAAAATTTGTCACCTGTCTCTAGGGTAATACCTTCATTTTTGAATATTCCACATCTTAGTTTGGGACCTTGTAAATCTGCTAGGATGGCAATTGGTCTTGCATAATTCTCTTCTATCTCTCTAATTATGCTATGTCTTATCTTTATATCTTCATAGGTTCCATGACTCATATTAAGTCGAAAAACATCTGCTCCATTGTCAAATAAGTCTTTAATTGTATCGTAATCACTCGACGAAGGCCCTAAAGTTGCCACAATTTTGATATTTCTTAATCTTCGCACAATTTTGACCTTTTTAATGAATTTGTCGTATAAAAATGGTTATTACATCATTTACTTACTATTAATAGGGAAATTAAAAGAAATCTTAGCTAAAGGTAATGTTAATGTACAAAGCATTTGAAACGTTTAATGAAAGTCAAAATAGTGAGTTTTTAATAATATGTGATCATGCTTCTAACATAGTACCTGAATACATTAATACAAACAATCTTGGAATCTCAGATGAGAATTTGAATAGGCATATAGCCTATGATATTGGCGCGGCAGGTCTTAGTAAAAAATTAGGTGAATACCTTAAATCAACAGTTATACTTTCAAACTTCTCCCGACTAGTTATTGATCCAAATAGAGGGGAGGATGATCCCACATTGATAATGCAACTTTATGATGGAACGATAATTGATGGTAATAGAGATCTAAGTGAAGCGGATCGAGAAATTAGATTGAGCAGTTGTTATAGACCTTATCATGAGGAGATAAGTAGATTAGCTTCATCTAAAAGTGACCCTATCCTGATTTCTATTCATAGTTTTACTCCTAAACTTAAGAATAGTTTAAATCGACCTTGGCATATTGGTATTTTGTCGGCTGATGATCGGCGTTTTTCCCAACCTTTAATTGATTATTTTAAAAATAAATCTGAAATTAATTGTGGTGATAATGAGCCTTATTGTGGTAATTTGGTTGGTGACACAATGTATCAACATGCTCTAAGTTATGAACGTTTACATGTATTGATTGAAGTTAGAAATGATCTAATTAAAGATCAAGACAATCAGTTGAAGTGGGCGGAAAAGTTGGCACAAGCAGTAAATAGTGTTAAGCAGGAAATCTACAGATAAGGAATATATTGAAATGGATAAAAATTCAGAGATTGCAATTCAGGCAGCTGTTTTTAGATCATTACGCAGTCATTTGCAAAACCGAACTGATGTTCAAAATATTGACATGATGAATTTAACAGGGTTTTGTAGAAATTGTTTGAGTCGTTGGTATAAAGAAGCTGCCCAACAGTTAGGGGTTGAAATTTCTAAGGAAGAATCCAAAGAAATTGTCTACGGGATGTCATCATCTGAGTGGAAAAAAAAATATCAAACAGAAGCGACAGAAGAACAAAAAAGGGTATTTGATAATAATTTAATCGAATAAATTTTTTGAAGTCTGTATAAAATGTTATTTTTCAATGATGATATTAATAGATGGTGAAGTGGTAGAATAAAATTGAAAACAGCATCAAAGCGTAGACAGGGTAGATTCAGAATCACATCAAGTTTACTTGAAAAACAGATACAGGAAACAAGTCAGTCACGTGGCTTTGTAGTTTCCAAGTTACTGACAAATTGGCCAGAGATTGTAGGGGAAATGATTGCTGAAATAGCTAAACCAGTTAAGGTTTCTTATAGCAAGCAAGGTATTGGCGCTGGGCTTGTATTACTAACAAATGGAGCAAATGCTCCAGTTGTTCAAGCACAGAGCAAGCAAATTATTGATCGGGTAAATGGAGCTTATGGGTATAATGCAATTTCCAGGATTAGAATTACTCAAACTGATCCAAATGAATTAGCTGTAGAAAAAAATGAGAATGCGAAAGGGCTAATTAAGCCTAGTGATTTGGATAAAATGAAGGCAAAAGAAGAAGTAAATGAAGTAAAAGATGATATTTTGAAAAATGCATTACAGTCATTGGGTGCAAATATCTTAGCGCGATCATCAAATGAAGAGGAATTTAAATGAGAAAAAGTCGAATAATATTAGTTGCTAGCATAGTAATGTTCTTTATTGGTTACTTCGTTGTGCAACTCAGTCCCGGTGGAAATGGGCAGCACGATTCAATGACAGATCTTCTCCTAGTTGATAATAAGCATCAAAACCAAAACATTGTGTCTGATGCTATCTTAAATGTTTCTAGTATTTTTCCTGAGGATATTGTTCTTGGAAATGCTGATGCTGCTGTAACAATTATAGAGTATGCTAGTTTTACATGCCCTCATTGTAAGAATTTTCATGAGGGCACATTTAAAAAGCTGAAAAAAAATTACATCGATAAAGGTAAAGTTAAATTTATTTTGAGAGATGTCTATTTTGATCGATACGGTTTATGGGCAGCTATGGTTGCTAGGTGTGATAATTCTGAGAAATTCTATGGTATTGTTGATGAGATCTTTAGACGACAATCTGAATGGACCAAAGGAGATGAGGACATACAAATAGCAAATAACCTTCGAAAAATTGGCCTATCATTGGGTATAGACAGTAACTCTATAGGAGCATGTTTAAGTGACGGTGAAATGGCTCAAGCTCTTGTGGATATTTATAAGAAAAATGCGGAAAAAGATAAGATTAGTTCGACACCAACTTTTATAATTAATGGAGAAAAGCTGAAAAAACCAAATTATGATGACTTTGTTGATAAGATTGAAGAATATTTAAAAGGATATTAAATGGATCACCCTTTACAAGGCATAAAGGTTATAGAGCTTGCTCGAATATTAGCGGGGCCGTGGGCAGGTCAAACACTCTCTGATCTAGGGGCAGAAGTTGTAAAAGTGGAAAGTAAAGAAGGAGATGATACGCGTAAATGGGGCCCCCCATTTATTCATAACGGGGACGACATTTCAGCATCTTATTTTCATAGTTGTAATAGGGGCAAGAAATCAATTTGTGTAGATTTTAAAACTGAAGAAGGTCAAGATATTATAAAAAAACTTGTTAAGGAAGCGGATGTTTTAATTGAAAACTTCAAAGTCGGCGGACTGCGTAAATATGGATTAGATTTTGCGAATTTGATCAAAATTAACCCTAGATTAATCTACTGCTCAATTACAGGCTTTGGGCAAACAGGGCCATATGCTCATCGAGCAGGTTATGATTATATAATTCAAGGAATGTCAGGTTTAATGTCGATAACTGGAGAGCCAAGTGGGCAACCTCAAAAAATGGGAGTAGCTGTTACTGATATTTTGACAGGCTTATATAGTGTAACAGCAATCCTAAGTGCTTTTATTCAGCGTGATAGAACTGGAAAAGGTCAGCATATTGATATGGCATTATTAGATGTTGCAACTTCAATAACGGCCAATCAAGGGTTGAATTTTTTAACTACAGGTAAAGCGCCACACAGGATTGGTAATGGGCATCAAAATCTTGCCCCTTATCAAGTATTTGATTGTAAAGATGGTCATATTATAATTGCAACTGGAAATGATGGCCAATATCAGCGTCTATGTTCAATTTTGAATTTGGACAAAATGGCGAGTTGTAAGTCATTTTTAACGAATGCAGACAGATTAAAAAATCGTGATCTTCTAATAGAAAAATTGAGCTCTGAAACAAAGAAGTTTTCTAAGTCAGAATTGCTAAAAGCTTGTGAAAAAAAAGGTATTCCAGCGGGACCTATAAATAATTTGTCAGAAGTTTTTGATGACCCTCAAGTTATTCATCGTGAATTGGCGATTGACATTAATAATATACCAACAATTTTATCACCTTTTAGGTTTTCAGATAGTCAAATGAAAATCACAAAAACGTCGCCAAAATTAGGTGAAGATACCTCAGAAATATTATCTTCAATTATAAAATAACTTCAGACTATTGTTGATAAAAATAATGCTATTCCACAACTCAAGACTAGTCCACCCCATGAGCGCCAGAGAACATCTACCGCGTTATCAATATCGATAGCTGTTAGTTGTTTTTTCCCATCTGGGTTAACAAAAGGATAAAGCTTTTCTTGTCCTTCATATGATCTTGGTCCTGAGATGGCTATATCTAAAACACCTGCCATAGCCGCCTCAGGCCAACCAGCATTTGGAGATCGATGTAGATTTGCATCTCGCCACATAATTTGAAAGGCAGCATAATTCTGATAAACTAAACATATCAATATTCCACTGAGTCTTGCTGGTATCCAATTTAAAACATCATCTAATTTAGCAGATGCCCACCCAAATTGCTCAAGTTGTGGGTTTTTGTATCCAATCATACTATCTGCAGTGTTTACAAATTTATATATTAGAATACCAGGTAATCCACCAATACAAAACCAAAATATTGGTGCAACTATACCATCTGAGAAATTTTCAGCTGCACTTTCGATAGCACTTCTTGCAACATTGGATTCATTAAGGTTCTTGGTATCACGACCTACAATCATTGCAACAGCTTCTCTTCCTTGCTCTAGGTCTTTTTGCAATCCAAGGCTTACAGCACTCACATGTTCTGTCAAACTTTTATGAGACAACAATATTGCTACGATTAATATTTTCCATATGGGTGAAAAAGGTATGTTTTCGATTGAAAAGCCTATTAATGTTAGAAACATTACGATGGCACCTAAGAATATTACACCTTTGCTTTTACGATTGATGCCATTATTATATTTTTTCTCACCCCATTTAATTATTCTTCCAAAAATCACAGCAGGATGTTGTAATCTTGACCACAGCCAGTTGGGCTCACCAAAAAAGGCATCAAGAATTAGTGCTAATAAGATACATGATAAAGTCATTGCTCAAATTCATTTAAAATAGTTTCAATCTTCAATCGCTGTTTTTCGTTTTTCGGAATTCCAATTCTTGCGATTTCATTAGAATATGAAAAAGTTCTTATAAGTATATGGTTTTGGGCAAAATAATTTTTCATTTTCTCAGCATTTTTAATTTTAATTAGCCTGAACAGTGAGGTGCCACCCATTATATGTATACTATTTTTTAATAATATGTCGTCAAATTTTGACGCAAGATTATCTAATTTTTTAACATTATTGTTAGCCCAATTTTTGTCATTCAGCGCTTTAACCCCAATAAAAAGTGCAGGACCGGATGCTGGCCAAGGACCTAGCATACTTTGTAGTTTTTTTAAGGTTTTTGGTGCAGCTATAGCGCAGCCTAAGCGAAGGCCAGCTAATCCCCAAAATTTTCCAAAACTTTTTAAAACTACAACACCAGGTTGGTCTGAAAACTTAATTAAGGATTTTTCAGGTGTTAAGTCACAGAAGCTTTCATCAACAATTGTAAGTTTGTCATTTGATAGTATATCTGTAGAGCTCCAATATTTTCCATCTGGGTTATTTGGATTAACTAATACCCTGGCGCTTGCATTATTTTTTGAAATTTTCCACCCACTTTTAGTGAAGGCGGCTTTATATTCATTGTAGGTTGGGTGGTAAATATCTATGTTA
>Ga0163111_10001199_pt1 | contig 15846 bp, 21 predicted proteins | sample CRUFie1St18metaG_FD_109645 | JGI IMG/M metagenome (GOLD analysis project Ga0163111, IMG submission 109645) | Marine microbial communities from the Costa Rica Dome - CRUD Field 142mm St18 metaG | ecosystem: Environmental > Aquatic > Marine > Oceanic > Photic zone | place: Costa Rica: the Eastern...
TAAGTGAAAGAATATTATAGAGCGGTAGTTTTTGGCATTTTTTTATTTTTATTTACTTCAGTTCTTGAAATAAATGAAAATTTATTAAGTGCAGAAGGTTTAAAGCGCTCTAATGTGGAAGTTTATTGGCAGGATAGTTTGAATAAGATTCAATTGAAATATTTGAAGGGCTTAGATGCATATGCAGCGAAAGATTATCGATCCGCTTATAATATTTGGTTGCCAATGGCGAAAGATGGATTTTCTTATGCGCAAGCTGATATAGCGGGGTTATATTTTAATGGCTGGGGGGCGGAACAAGATTATGAAACAGCTTTTACCTGGTATCAAAAAGCAGCAATTAATAAAAACACCTATGCACAATATATGATAGGAAATATGTATTGGAATGGTTATGGAGTGCCAATACATACGGACTTAGCACAAGTTTGGTGGAAGCTGGCTGCAGATAAAGGTTATAGGGATGCTCAGTTTGCTTTGCCGTATCAGTATTGTTATCTCAATCATCCAAAGTGTTAAGCTAATAATGAACGTAATATAATGAAATAACTTTTCGAACAGTTAGCTGAGTTTTAGGTGAAAAGAAAATGGTCACCCAGCTAAGGGTGACCAGCAGTTAATTAACTGTAAATTGTTATTATCTGTATTAATGCAACGATAACAAATACAGCTGCAAAAACAAATCTCAAAACTGAAATAGGTATAGCTTGCATTTCCTTCCCCCAATTTGTTGAGGAAGTTTTCTGATCTAATTCGTTCATTAGCAAGCTTAGGTTGGTCATTGTCCTAATGATTCCAAAGGCTCCAAAAAAGCCTGAGGCAAAAACAGTTGCTGCAATGAGTAACTCTTTTCCTGAAATATCAGCAAATAATATTGCCATCATAGTGGTTAATTGGCTGACAGTTGTAATGCACATAATTATTAAGAAGCTGTAAAAGGTACTGCTTTGGAGTGATGCGCGAATTTGTTGGTCCATAATTGCCCCTTTTTATTTTTTTGGTATTGATTGTGAACTTTTAAATTAGTTTATTTAAAAGTCAATTAGTAATTACGCTTTATTCAGTTATTTCAGTTGTCATTTATTTTCTTTTTTCTGCTAAAGTTAAATGATTTTAAATGGGATATAGATTAGTCTAGGTTGGTATCTTTCTTGCACAGATAATTTTAGGTTGGCCGCTAAATAGGTCCGCACAGATCATGGTCAGTCTGTTCCATTCTTTATAATTTTTTCCCTGATACTTGTTAAATGCTTTAAAGTTGATTTTATCGTCCTAATAGGCAATTGAAGGGCGATCAAGTATTAGTAAAAATTGGGATTTGGCTTTCCAGAATTTACTCTTTAGTAATTGAAAGGTGATAAATGTTGACTTGCTCTCTACTTAGAAGGCAGAGTCTAAAGTTAAGTTTTAAATTATTTAAGGTGGTTTCCAGATGTATGTAAGGGTAGCAGAGTTTTCCTCTACTTCAGATATCAAGTTTGATATGTTTATATCATTTTTAGAACATAAGATGCTTCCGAGAAACATAGAGGCAGGTCAAATTAGCGGAGAAATATTTAAGACATCTTCTAATTCTGGTTTTGTTGTCTCGCGATTTAACTCAAAAATAGAAGCTGATAAAATCATGAGTATCATGAGAGATGAATTAACTGAAATTATGGGAGATACCAAAATCAAATTAATCGAGGGTCCTAGAATATTTAATGGTATTAAAAAGCAATAATCATTTGAGGTTTTGGTGGTTCTGATTTTAAAAAATCTGTTTGAGTTACTTAATATGCATGAGTGTTAGATGACTAAATTTTAAGTATAAGCTTTAAATTTATCTTAATCTTGTTTCGGTAGCTATTTCTGATTTTTTTACCCCTTCACGGATAAAAATATACATTCCGCTTAAAGTGATAAGTAGCATTCCGAAGAGTGAAAGCATGTCGGGTATTTCATTAAATAAAAAATATCCAATTAATAAGGCGTAAATTAAAAAGATATATTCGCAAGGTGAGTTGGCGGCAGGCGATCCGATCCTATAAGCCATAATCAGACAAAGAATTCCGATAGTTCCAAAGACAGATATTATAACGATGTATGTTAAAAATAAATAATTAGTAAAATCAAAAGGTCTAACTAAAAAGGCAATGCCCGAATTTCCTTCAACATTTGGAAAAAAATTAATAGCTATGAGCGAGGTTGTGGCTGCAAAAATAAAGTTGCTTACATAAATATGAGTAGTTTGTTGAAATGAACTATCTGAATGGCTTGTTAATTTTGCAAGTATCATAGATAAGGAATACGTGGCAGCACAGAAGATTGGCAGTATCATTGCCCAGTTAAATTCAGAAAAGTTTGGCTTAATAATGAGTAATATTCCTAGAAATCCAACGAATATGGCGGAAATTCTATATAGGCCTACATCATTTTTTAAAATAAATTTAGAAAAAATTGTCATAAAAAAAGGTGATATGAAAAAAAGACTAGTTGCTTCTGCTAATGGAATTAGGGTCAACGAAATATAATAGGATGTAAAGCCTAGAAAAAATAGAAAGCCTCTAAGAATTGCAATGAAAGGAAATGTCGAAGAAAAATTAATTTTCCTGCCAGTAAAATAAAAAAATATGGTTAAGAGCAATGTTCCAATCAGGCCCCGAAAAAACAAAATTTGCATTAGGGAAGCCTCGGGAGCCATGCTCTTAATTAGAATGTCCTGTACGGCAAAGAAAGACATCCCTATAATTATCAATATGATTCCAAGGCGATTATCGTTTTGCATTTTTTAGCCAAAAATAAATTTAAACCAGAAATGAGAATTATTTATAAATTTGATTCGGTCTATTATTTTTGCGTCCTCTATATTGTCGTTATTAGGAAGTTTATTTCCGTCAAAACATGTCGTTTTATTTGCATTGGAGCTATTTGGTTGGCTCAATGAATTGGTATAGTCTTAAGTTAAAATTAAGCCCTTAACTGCGTCTAGCCGAGCGCCTCATTGTAGATTTTGCGAAATAGGAAGCTTGTGAAAGCCAATTAATCACCCTTGATCTTCGAGTTATTTCCTCATTAACTGGATCTCCAGTATTAAATTTAATGTGATCCAATTTCAAATTTCCAAAATTTTCCAAGGTGTGAGAAGAGGTAGAAAACCTTCTCTTTTGTTCTTTGCTAAGGTTCTTAGAAAATTCTTTGGTAACCAACCAATACTCATTACTAGTTAAATTATTCTTTAATAACCGGTGAGTAAGTATTATAGCTTCCCCTGATATCTCTTCAAAATTACGAATATTCTGGATAATAAAATTTCCACGATGGGCAACTATCTTTAGCTTAAGATTCTTTGATTGAGAGCATGGCTCACATCCGCAAGCTTGGACAAAAACTAACTCGGACGCCTTTTTGTAGAAAGCCTGATTTGCTTTTTCCATCACTTTAATTATATCGTCTGATTGATATTTAGCTTCTGTTTCGTGAGTGTAAAAAAAAGCTGCATCACCTTCTAGCTTATTTAATTTCATTACTGGTTCAATAGCATCAATTACGGATTCAAGAAGATCTGAGATTATTACTGAGGCGTGATTTTCAAAATTTTTCGCAATAATTTTTCCAAAGAGAGGTTTTTTTTGCATGTTGTGAAGTTTTACAAACTCTGTGTAACCACTAATATCAGCAATTAAGAAGTAACCTTTATTAGACATTTCTTTATCCTCATATAGCAAAGTTTTTAAAGGAAGGCTTATTGCCTGCCAGTACTATAAAAAAGTGTTTTATTAATAAGTAGCAAAGCTAAAAAAACTTTAAGCAAAAAATAGGAAAATACAATTCCCTATATTAAATACATATATTTCAGATTTATATTCAATAAATTTACGAAACGCAGAGGTATGGGCTATGTTATTTGCAGGAATTATTTTCTTAAGATTGATATCCGACTGCCACTTTAAGCGGCAGCCGGAAAGTAGGTTTAGATATCTGAGTACAATACTCAGGTAATACCTTACTAAAACAGTAATGAATGTCAATAATTAATATTAACTTTTATATAATTAATTTTTTTTCTTGCGTTAGGATCAGTTTTATCCCTGGCTAGGGCACAACATACTTCGTTTTCCACTCATATACTCATCTATTATTATATTCATTTTTTCTTTTCCAAAACTTGAACCATGTCCAGCATGAATTCTATCAATCGGAAACTCCCTAAGCCGAAAAAGGCTTTCTTTGAATATTTCTGGTACAGAATGATATAAATGATCATAGAGAACTCCATCATAAAGAGTATCTCCGGTAAACATTATTCCAGTTTTTTCTTCCCAAAGTCCGATAGATCCAGGAGAATGTCCCGGGAAGTGGAGTACTTTTAAATTTCTATTGCCTAGATCAATTACATCTCCTTCTTGGACTAAATTTGTTATTGGTGCCGGATTCATGCACCATTTCTCGATGTCAAAAGCTTCATATGGCTTTTCTATAAGGTGTTCCGGCTTTATTAGGTTTGCAACTGTTGATTGCCTTGTGGGGTTGGCAAAGATATTTTTCTCTGCTGGATGTCCTGCTTTCGTTTCAAACTGGTTTAAGCCTCCAGCATGATCATGGTGACTGTGCGTACATAAGGCAATTACAGGTCTTTCAGAAATTTGGAAAATATCTTTAGTAATTGGCCATAGGCCAAGACCTGTGTCAATAATTAGATCCCTTTCACTTCCACGCACGTGCCAAATATTGCATCTCCAATCTTCAGATACTTTAGCTTCTAATATGAGCGCAATTTCATTTTCAAGATTTCTATAAGTGTACTGAATTTTGTGATCCAATCTGTATATCTCAAAGTTATTTTATTTTGCATTCCAATATAGGTCAAATTAAAGTAAAATTTCTTCGGATTAGACGATAAAATCGAATCTTAATAGATTTATCAAGACAAGAAATTTTCTTTTTAACAAAAACAATCATTCTGCAATCTGATTTTGGTAATTACAGTTATGGCAAATCCATCTTCAATATTTCTAATGCTGGGGGCTTCTTTTTGCTTTGCTTGCGCTGCGATATTGACGAAAAGTTTAGGAACTAATGTTTTTGGTGAGGGAGTACATCCTCTCCAGATCGCTCACGCTAGATTTCTCTTTTCATTTATTTTGTTAGTTTCTTTCTGGTATATTTTTAAGCCCAAAGTAAAATTTTCAAACGTAAAATTACATCTTCTTCGCTCTATTTTTGGTTGGCTAGGAGTGTCAATTTTATTTACTTCCATTTTATATATACCTGTAAGTGATGCCACTGCTTTAACTTTTCTTAATCCTATTTTTGCTATGATTTTTGCCGTATTAATATTTAAAGAGAAAGTAGGTTTAATTAGATGGGGAGCCGCATTAATTTCTTTCTCCGGTGGCCTTTTATTATTACGGCCATCTTTGGATTTAAGTGTTGATCCCGTTGCATTGCTTTGCCTTTTTGGAGCTCTGATAATGGGCTTAGAAATTATCTGCATAAAGATATTATCTGGAAGGGATTCGGTTTTTACTATTCTGATTTTGAACAATTTCTTTGCAATGTGCATTGGTACACTTGTGGTTCCATTTTTCTTTGTGTTACCTGGTTTCTTAGAATTAAGTATTCTAGTGACAATTGGGATATTTATGTTAACAGGCCAGTTTTGCTTTATTAATTCACTTAAAGGCGCTGAAACTAGTTTTCTTATGCCATTTTTTTATACCACGCTTATTTTTGTTATTTCTCTTGATTTAATTATTTTCAATTCACTGCCAGATAAAATAAGTTATATAGGAGCTTTCATAATAATTTTTGGTTCCATTATTGTTGCTTTTAGGGAGTGGAGGGTAAAATTAAAGCTTAGTGTTAAAAAAATTCTTTAGATCTTTTTAAAGAAAAATATATTGTAAGGAGTTAATATGGATATGAATAAATATCAGAATAGTGCTGTAAAAACAGCTATTTACCCTGAAGAATACAAAATTATGTATCCGGCATTAGGTCTGGTTGGTGAAGCGGGGGAAGTAGCAAATAAAGTGAAGAAAGTTTTTAGGGACGGCATGGATAATATGCCAAAAGATTGGAGAGAGAATATCGCTTCAGAAATAGGAGATGTAATGTGGTATTGTGCCGCCTTAGCGGCTGATCTTGGGTTTGATCTAGATAGAATTGCTAATGAAAATTTGGAGAAATTATCTGCTCGCATGACTGAAAACAAGATTAAGGGAAGTGGTGATAAAAGATAGTTTCTATACTCTTTGATCTAAGTTTTCTAGCAAGCTTGTGATGCGTTCTATAGTCCCATTTTCGTCATAAGATTCCACCAAAGTAGATGGTTTGTTTGTCCAGGATGGTCGTGACCCTGCCCAAATTTCTACCTTTGGCTTAAACTCAATTTGTTCCCTTAGAAGACCAGCGGGAACATAAATCATGCCCTGAAGAATATCTGGCTTGGTATATATCTTCGTACTACATTTTCCGCAGTATTTAACATGTAGGTTCAACCCACTACCACCGGCATATGTGAAGTTTGAAAGGGTCCCTTCTATTTTTAATTCGTCTTCAGATATAGCATAACCCTCAAAAGAGCCATTAAACATAACCTGACAGTCTGTGCAGTGACACATAAAATGCATCATTGGGTCAAGATCAAAACTAAAACTAATTTCTTTGCATGCGCAGTTTCCTGAGTAGGACATCATTCCTCCCTAAGAGCTTTAATTTATTTGACTGCTAATGTAACTTAATTGCTGGTTCAGGTAAACTGCATTAGTGGGTGAGTGATTAGATGTTATATATTGCAAGAAATAGTGTTAATAGTTTACTTTATTCAGATGAATAATAAATTCGTTAATTTGTACTTTGCTTGGAAGAATTTTTGCTAATGACTGAGAATCAAGAAATTGATGAGCTAAAAACCTTAAAAAGAGAAGTTGCTAAACTTAAGCTCGAAGCTAATTTGCGTAAATCTTTAGCTGATCAGTTGGTAGTCCAAAAAAAAATAGCTGACGAGGCAAAGGAAGAGGTTGAAAAAAAATCAAAGGAAGTTGAAGCAATTTCAAATCAATTGGCCAAATATCTATCTCCTCAAATACACGAACAAATTTTTAGTGGAAAGCAAAATGCTGAGGTTAAAAGCAATAGGAAAAAACTCACTGTTTTCTTCTCTGATATCGTAGGGTTTACGTCGATATCGGATGAACTTGAATCCGAAGAAATTACGAATCTTTTGAATTTCTATCTAAACGAAATGTCCAACATAGCTTTAGAGCATGGCGGTACAATAGATAAGTATATCGGAGATGCAGTTATGATATTTTTTGGAGATCCTGATAGCTTAGGTATAGAGCAGGATGCAAGAAAGTGCGTTGAAATGGCAGTGGCGATGCAAAAGAAAATGAACGAATTGATTGGGTACTGGGGTAAGAGCTTTGGATTAAAAAATGATCTTCAAATCAGAATAGGAATTAATACCGGGTTTTGTACTGTTGGAAATTTTGGAAGTGAGGATAGGCTTGACTATACGGCTGTTGGGGCTGCCGTAAATTTGGCTTCAAGGTTAGAAGGGGCTGCAGCTCCTGGTTCCATATTGGTTTCTGAGGATACATTTTTGCTTGTTAAATCTCTTTTTAGCTTCAAAGAGCCTAGAGAAATAGATGTCAAAGGACTTTTAAGGAAAATTAAATTGTACGAAGTAGAATTTACAGATCCCGTTAAAGAGAATAATTTAAACTTAAGCGGTGGAAGTTTTGAAATTAATATTAACAAAAATTTGATCACTGAGGCAGAATTAAACGAGATTAAGTCTGCTCTTAAGGGGTTAGAGACATCAGTAAAGCAATAGGGTAGGGACAAATATTGTATTACGCATCAAATGTAGAAATAATTGTAATAGCAGTTATAATTCTAGTGTATCTCTCACCGTTAATTATTGGCTCTCTGTTTATGGGCTTTCAAAAGAAGGTAAAGTCGACACACCCAGAATCAAAGTTAAATAAACCGATATTTGTGGGATATTCCTGGACTTACTTCTTTTTTGGATTTTTTGTTCCAATTTTCAGAGGAGAAATTGTTGTAGGCCTATTGCACGCTATCCTGTCGTTCATAACTTTTGGCCTTTTTTGGCTTATTATGTCTTTCTTGTATAATAGGCAATATTCAGAGCGCCTTATCGCTTCTGGCTGGCAGTTGTCTGATACAGAGGAACGTAACCAAATGGTTAGGTTGAAGTTAAGAATTTCTGATCAGTAGGATCAAAATTATTCTTCCAAAGTTTCTCCGGATCCCCCTATATCTTTCGGAAGATCTTTAAATTTTGGAAGGCCGTCAGCTATTTTTAAGACTGTTTCTCCATAATGCACATGAAACATAGGGTTGAATTCAAGCTGAGGGGTAATTGCATGATATAGGTCAGTCATTCCCATAGTGGGGTGAACATTCATAAGATGCCCGCCACACTTTGTGCACCATGTTCTGGTACTACCTTCTGTCTTATTGTATGTGTTAAGGTTCTCTTCACCTTGAACTATTTTAACGTTCTCTGATTTCCATAACACCGCTGCATTTATTGGGCCGGCTGACCACTCCCTGCAAGACGAACAGTGGCAATAAAGCATGACTTCAGGCTCTCCTTCAGCTTCAACTTTTACACTTCCACAAAAACACTCACCCTTATGCATTACATTTCTCCAAAAAATTACCTAATTCATCATATTATATAAAATATTTTCGAAAAATTCTATAATAAAAATAATAGCTTGCATCAGGCATTTAGTTTTCTCAAATAAAAAAACTTTAAATGAATTAAAAACTCTTTATCTTTACAGTAAATAGTCTTCGGAGATTTCGCTTAGTGGGTTCAGATATTTTCCATCCTGGAGGTTGCCTCTGCGGTCAAGTTAGATACGAAGTGCAGGGTGAGCCGCTATTAAATGGTATATGCCATTGCAGATATTGTCAGTGTAGGACAGGTTCAGCCTTTGGAGTAAATATTTATTTTCATAAAAGTAACGTTCATATTGTCTCTGGTGAAGTTAAATCTTTTAAGTTTCAGACTGAGTCAGATCATTATTTTGTGACCGAATTTTGTATTAATTGTGGATCTACAGTTTTTCTAAAGCCTGAATTAGCAGGTGATAATATTGGAATAGCTGCTGGAACTTTTGATCCTCCAACATTCTGGTGTGCTCCCTCAGTAGAAGTTTTTACGAGGACTAGGGCGAATTTTTTTGAAACAGAAATTTCTAAAAGGTACGAAACTACGAAATTTCACCAAGCAGTGAACATTGATGATCCTTCAAAAAGGGGATCCGAGGGGGGCTAATGATATATATGGGTATAAAATTATTAATTACGGCCGGTTTGATTGTTTTAATTTCTGAAATTGCAAAAAGAAATGACTTGCTTGGCGGGTTTATAGCAGCAATGCCTTTGGTTATATTATTTGTCTTATTTTGAATGTATTTCGAAGAAGTTCCAGAAAAAAAAATAGGTAATCACGCGTTATTCACTCTTGTTTATGTGATCCCAACTCTACCTATGTTTTTAATTTTTCCTTTCCTGTTAGAGAGAGTTGGTTTTTATGGGTCTATGATAATTTCAATTAGTGTAACTTTATTTTTAGCCTACTTTACGCACATTCTTGTTTCCTATTTTAGTCTATCAGCCAATTAATTTTAACCTTAACTTGTAGATCAAGCTGTATTAGTCTCTTTTCTCACTGCCTGTTCCTTTAGGCGTTTTTTCATTTTTTCCTGTGCCTCCAGACTTCCATCGTGAAAGGTGCCAAACCATCTGTCCAAAGGAAGAATTCCATCGGCGTAGTTGCACTCAAAGTGCTTGTGATGGAGGTAATGGGCATGCGCATCAATATCAAAGTCTGCATTTTTTAAAATCATGCGCTCAAAGCCTGCGTGACCCGGTGCTGGGCTTAGACCGGCATGCACAAGGGTTATAACTGCAAATACTGGATGGAAAGGAAAAATTAGGTAAAACAGTACACACGAAAAATAAAAAATATGCTCTGTTGGGTGCATTGCAAGCCCTGACCAAGGACCAGGGTTATTATTCTTATGATGAATATAGTGAGCATGTCGGTATAAGGGTCCCCAGTGAATGACTCGATGAATGAGGTAAAAATGAATATCGCGCCACAAATGAACAGTTAGGATCATAAAAATAAAGTAATATGGTCTATCGGTTGGAGAAATTACATTTAGTATATTGTTTGCCGCGAGCCACAGAATACCAACTTCTAGTAAAGTCCAAATTACAACTCCGCTTCCAAATGTCCAAATGATATTGTCTAAGTTTTGATTTCCTAGAATAAACTTTTTACTCGTTGTATTTGGCCAATTAGGATTAAATTTGAATGCTGTTCCTTGCTTCTTTTGAATATATAACCGGACATGGAATGCGCCAAAATAGATAGCTACAAAGCTAGAATTCCTCATGAATAAAAGGCTTATATTTTCTAAGGTAATTTCGGAGAAGTTTTCTAAAGGTGGGGATAATAAGTACCAAGCACTGATCCCTATAAGTACGTAGATCATATTCCATGGAAAAAAGTATCCGGGTATGGAAAAAATCCATCGAATCCCCTTTATAGGTTGAGGAGGCCAGACGAATAGAGGAGGGTAATCTACGCGCTTAAATGGTCGGTAGTGATTACGATCGTCACGATTTCCATAGCGGGATTCATTCATTTTTCTATTAGAAATTTAAAAATATCGGAGCCTCACTGGTTTCTAATTCGAGGTACATTTATTGTTCTTAGATTTCTTCAACTATTTGCAAAGCTAAACCAATATTTTCTATTATACAAAAAAAGAATTTTAAATTAAATTGTTTTTACTGAGGAGGTCAATTTTGGGCGGTGGATTTCTAGTTCTTTTAGAGGGGGCAGTAATTTTAATTGGTGTGCTGGTATTTTTTTTTCTTTCCAGATTGCCGATTAAAAGAAAAAAAATTGACAAGCAAAAAAACGATATCAAATAATTCTTAAGGTGACAGTTCTTCCACTCTTAACGTTGATTTAATGGTAACTAATGCAACAGCACATAATTTAACCGCACCTGCTACACTTGTGTAAACTTTTGATTCGGCATGAAAAATCCTTTTGCCAGCGGATAAAACCTCTCCGTCAGCCCAGAGTGTTTCTCCATCTGCTATATCAATAAAGTTTACTTTGCACTCTATTGTTAGAGGTTCTCTATTTTTTTCCATTAAAGAGGTGGCCGCAAAAGCTGCTGAGTTGTCGGCTAAAGTAGAGATAACACCTCCATGAAACAGTCCATGCTGCTGTGTTAGATTTTCTCCCTGCTGAATGGATATTTGGCACTTGCCTGGCTCTTTAACAGAAACTTCAGCATTCAAGAATTTCATGAACTTTTGGTTATTGAAGGAATTAACAATGTCTTCTGCAGTTTTTCTTTTCATTAACAGCCTTCTTCCTAATTCTATAATATTTGCATAATCAATTTAGTAGTTCTTTCCGATTAATCTACAAAAGTAAATTAATCCTATTACAGGTCCCGGTAAAAGAATCCAAGCAATCCTTTCTCCAATAAGAGGGAATAGATATGTTGAAATGAAAATTGATATAATACTGATGGAAAATCCTATGCAATTTTGAGTTACCAAGGCTGTCCCAACTAGATCTTTTGGTGCAGCTTGGGCCGAAATGGACGAATAAAGTGGTGAATCTGAAATAACAAAAAAGCCCCACAAAATGAGAAAAGTAAGTTTTATTAAAACTAGGTCGGAAGGTAGGATAGGATATAATAAACATACCAAGCCAGAGATGAGCAGGCTTAATGCGGCAATAAGTGGGCTACCATATTTTTCCGACATCACTCCAGAAAGAAAACATCCTATGCATCCAATGCCAATAATTAAGAATGAAAAGCCGGCAATCTGCTCTATAGAAGGGTTGCTTAGAATGTTTAATAATAAAAGTGGCACACAAGCCCAAAAGGCATAGAGTTCCCACATATGTCCAAAATACCCAAAGGCTGACGAAATATAATCTTTTTTATAGATTAATGCCCTCAAATTTTTTAGTAGGGGTAAATTTTTATATGCAGAGGTTTTTAAATAAGGACCTGAGCCTAAGATCAAAATTAGTATCCCTCCTAAGCTAGAAAGAATAGATGTGCGTAATATAGTGACTTTCCAGTCAAAGTTCACACCTAACATCCTTATTAAATGTGGAAGGGCAGTGCCCAGAGTTAACATTCCAACAAGCAAACTTAAATTTGTAGAGGTCGATGTTTTTGACCAGGTAATAATAAGCTTCATTCCTATTGGGTAAATGCCTGCCAACGAAAAACCTACGACAATTCTGGTAAATAAAATGATCTGAAAGTTCTTTAGCTCTAATATTATTAATGAATTCGTAAAGGCACCAATTAAGCAGCAGGCAAAGATTATTTTGCTAGGGTCATACTTGTCAGAAAACCCTAGCAAAACAAAGCTTAAGGTCCCTAAAATAAAGCCAAATTGAACTGAGTTTGTCATTAGGCCTACATCATGAGTGGCCAAACCCCAAACTTCTGTAATCTGTGGCATAACGCTATTAGGGCTAAACCATAGGGATGTTCCGAGCAATTGAGCCAAAATAATTATCAAAACCTGTTTGGATATTTTAGTGCTTTGAGTGATGATTATTTCCTTTATTAAAGCTTAAGTTCTCACTTTGGTAAATTGATGCTTATAATCCATAAAGCAACTATTTTTAATTGGAATCTTTATTTGCATAGTTCTTTGGATTGATGTCTAAATGGTTATGCAAATTGATTAATCTTAATTTAAACCTTTTTAAGGATATAAAAAAGTTTTAGATATTGAAATTGAACTATTTATTAAGTGACAAATTTTGGATGGAGGAATTTAAATGAAAACTTATATAATGTACGGGAAAACTAGCTCTGAATATGCAGCTGGCATGGTAAGTAAACCTCATAATAGAATCGAAGTTGTGCAGCCTCTTGTGGATCAGTTCAATATGAAGATTAGAGAATTCTTGTTTACTAATGGTGAGAGCTTTAATTGGCTAGGTATTTGTGAGGCGGAAGACGATTCTACAATGGAAGCAGTTGTAGGAATAATTTTATCATCGGGTAATTGGGCAAATATGCACTGGTCAAGGGCTTATGATTCACTTGAGTATAAGGCCATCTATGATAAAGCCCATGAGGGAATGGCATCATACGTAACAACGATGCAGGTTGCGGGAGGAGACTAATGTATGGAAGGCTTATAACCTTTACCCTGCTAGCACCCTCTTTGTGGTCAGTGGTTGAAGCTGTGGCAAAATCTTACGGAGAAGGTCAGAACACCCGGCGTCTTTTTAAGTCTACTGATAATAGTGGATTTATAGTAGAAACTTTTCCTAACAAAGAAGAAGCTGGCCAAAAAATTGAAGTTTTAAAAGCTATGCAGGGGTTAAAAGAGCAAGCTATGGCTAAAGTGGCTATAATTGAAGGTGAGAACGGAGAATAGTTAGTTTAATATTAAACTATATTGATTTTTAAGGTACACTGATTGCAATTGTAAGAGTTGCGATACGAACTTTTCAAAATTTAGAGCATGCAGAATTATTTCTTTCCATTGGGGCAAGCACCGAGGATGGTTTAATTAAAGCTGGTCTTGAGGAAAAATTTACCATGTCTCAAAGCATTTTTCAGCCAAATCAGGTAGTTTCATTTTGGGAATATAAGGATGAGGATCATATAAGTGAGTTTCGAAAGCTTCTTTCAGCACAATCGCGCTTGCCCACTTCTTTGACTCCTAAGGAAATTGTGTACGAGACAAAAGTTAGACATTCGTCCTAGAAAGTCTTGTCTGCCAGGCTACGCCTTTCCATCTACTTCAAACAGTTTATTATAGATCTGCCAGTTGTTTTCAATTTTTATTAAGGAAAGAGTGTCAATAAATATCATTCCTATGTAATTGTCTCTAACTTTGGCAACAGCTGTTGTTTTCCCTATGTCCAGTGAGAGGATTTCTAAAATAATTTCGTCTTCTTTTTCCTTTGGTGATGGCTTTTGATTTTCAACGAAGGAAGCAAAATCCTCTACGGACTGTCTAAGTAGTTTATTGCTTAAGTATCCAGTGATTTTAGCGTCTTGATGAAAGACTTTTCTGACCAAGTCTCCATCTGAAAAATACATACTATCATAATAGGTTTGAACTGTTTGTTCTATTTTTTTCTTTTCTGTATTCATTTATATTTCCTGATTTTGCAATTGAACACTGTCATCTTATGTGGTTATTTTAAAACCAATTTAAGAATAAATTCAACGGCTTTGGAAGATTTTAAGATGCAGAAGAAAAATGGAGAAAATTTAAATACTCAGTCTGTGTTAGCAATGAGGAGTTCAGGATATTATTCTCAGAAAACAGCTGGGGCGAAAATAGCTATTGATGCCACTCAGAAATTGTTAGAAAGGGCACTAAATAGCCTTCCGAATTCAGAAATATTGAGGTTTGCTGATTTCGGATGCGCTGATGGAGGAACTAGCCAAGAGCTTTGGTATAATGTTGTGCAATTAATTCGAGAGAGTGGGGATAATCGACCTATAGAGATGATTTATACGGACTTGGCATCCAATGACTTTTCTACCTTGTTCAAATCCATGCAGGGAATGGGCGAAAATTCTGAGCTTGCTTATCAGGATAAGTTCGATGACATATTTGTCCATGGATGTGGTACCGGCTTTCACAAACAACTTATGCCCAGTGAGACCTTATGTTTGGGCTTTTCTGCAACTGCAATGCATTATGTATCTGAGAAACCGTGCCAAATTAAGGATCATGTTCATATGGTGGGCGCAAATTCTTCTGAAAAGATGAAATTCGAGGAACAAGCACTTAATGACTGGGAGGCAATTTTATTGGCTAGAGGAAAGGAACTTATGCCTGGGGGTAAATTTATATGCATAAACTTTGGTATAGATGAAAAGGGGCAATATTTAGGCAATACTGGAGGTCATTCAATGTTTGAAAAGTTTCGTGACCATTGGTATGGGCACCTGAAAAACGGAATAATAAATGAAGAAGAATATATTTCTGCAACTTTTCCTCAACATTATAGGACTGTAGAGGAGTTCTGTCGGCCATTCTCTGAAAGTAATAGTTTGGTAGAAAAAGCCGGACTCAGATTAAATTCTTGCTCAACAAGATTAACAAAATGCCCTTACCGAGAAAATTACGAGAACAAAAAAAGCAATATGACACCTTCCGAGTACGCAAAAAGCCTGATCCCTACAACAAGAAGTTGGTCAGAAACGGTATTTCGCACAGCACTAGTAGGAAGATCCCCTGGGGAAATAGATCAGATTGTTGACAGTTTTTATGAGAATTATGAAAATGAGGTTGCTTGTAATCCCGATGGTCATGCCATGGATTATATACATATAGTAATGGAAATCGAGAAGGTTTAATTTTGTAATCACATTTAGTGATCACAATAATTGTGGTCTTTAAATCCTATAATCTTTCCTAAGTTGCCCCAAGAAATAATAGCCAGGCTGACGAAGTAAAAATAGCAAGGATTGTGGAGAAAAGGATAGTGCTGGCTACAATTGGACTTTCTCTATTATAAAGAACACTAAATAGATAGGCGTTAACTCCTGGAGCCATCGCCGCAGTTATCAGAGCATTCCTTAAATTTACTTCTGAGACTTCGTAAACATTTGTAGCAAAAAAGTATACTAGCGCAGGGTGTAAAAATAGTGAGATTGAGCTTATTGAACATACTTCTTTACTATTGTTCACTAATTTGTATTGATGGAGAACTACACCAAGTCCAAATAGGGCCGTCGGTATCGCGGCGGTTGCCAGTAAATTTACAGGCTCTTGAAGTGA
>Ga0163111_10001200_pt1 | contig 15846 bp, 12 predicted proteins | sample CRUFie1St18metaG_FD_109645 | JGI IMG/M metagenome (GOLD analysis project Ga0163111, IMG submission 109645) | Marine microbial communities from the Costa Rica Dome - CRUD Field 142mm St18 metaG | ecosystem: Environmental > Aquatic > Marine > Oceanic > Photic zone | place: Costa Rica: the Eastern...
AAGTCCCAGTCCCCGACGCCGCAGGCCTTCGGCGGCGCGTGCTTCATGCCCCCCGGGAAGTTGTCCACTCCTTGTAAAATGACGACGTCGCGGCAGACCGTCGTGTCCGCAAACGAACTTCCACCACCGCCGCCTCCGGCTATTCCCGGCGACGTCCCACCACCTCCACCTCCAAACACGCCACCGCCGCCGCCGCCGCCGAATTGGGCCCCCGCGCCGCCCTGCCACCTGCTTCCCGGTCTCGACGGGAAAGCGCACAATGCAGCTTCGCCCGAATCGCCGGCCGCGCCGCCTTCCGTCTGCGTGCCCGCTCGACCGTTTCGCTTGTCGATGCGAGTCCCTGGAAGCTCCCCATCTAAACCGCTCCCAGGTTGCCCGTCCCGCGCACCACCCCCGCCCCCGCCACCGGCCACAAACAGCACCTGCCGGCCACCTTTGCCATTGCGAGAAATCATCGTGTACCCACCGCCGCCCCCGCAGGCCCAACATTCATTCCCACCATGACCGTCGCCGCCGCCGGGCTGCCCGCCCTTCGCAACACCACACACTTCTTCGGTCTCGAACTTCGTCGGATCGTCCTCCCTCACTATCTGTACAGTACCGCCGTATTGCCCCTTCGCGCCGCCCGCGCCGACGACGATTTCCAGCGTTTCGCCTGGAATCACATTGAGCAGAGCTTCGACGAAGGCGCCGCCGCCGCCGCCGCCGGCCTGTTGGCCCTTCAGGTGACCCGACGCGCCCCCACCGCCCCACAACTGCACTTTCAGCTGTCTCAAACCCATCACGACCTTGTATTCGTAGGCGCCCGGGACGCAGTGCAGGGCGATGCCTCCTCTCAACATATGTAGTCGGCGATGTCTTGGACGGTCCATCGCCCGGACGGTAGCGGCACAGCCCTTGACGTGACATCGCACCATCCGTCGCGGACACATTTCTTGCTCGTGTTCCAGTCTATCTTCTTCGCATTTGAGAATCTCATGAGCACCGCCCGCAAAGAGTTCCCCACAACCTAATCTGCAGCGAATCGGCGGGAACGGTCTCTTGATACAAAGACAGGCCATGTGATGCTCCAACTTGTCCGCAGCGACGAACTCCCCACACCGCCGCTCGCAAGGTATCAACCGCTTCGGACACTCGTCCTGCTCGTGGATCTGTTGTCTGTTCCGCGGTTCCTCGAACGCCATCTCCTCGTCGGGGATCTCGAGCCACTGCTCCTCCCGCATGCGACAGCCGCACCCGAGCAGGCATGGCATGATCCTTTTGGCGCAGGACTCCTTTTCGTGAAAAGTTTTCTCTCTTCCGATCACGCACCACTGCCCACACCCCCACTCGCAGATGACGTAGCCCTGGTTCTGGCGGCGCGTCGCTTTGTAGAGTAAGCGTAACAACTTTCTGCGAGCTTTGGTGCGAGGAGAGGTCACGGCGTCCTCCCTCTTGGACAACCACGCTTCGCGCGCGGCCTCGTCCTTCCCTTTGGCCTCGATGGCGTCCCGGCGCTGCTGCTTCTCCAATTCCACGCGTCGTTTCGCTTCGGCGATCGACGCCTCGAACTCCTCCTCGACCGTAACAATTTGACCTTCCGTCGCCGGCCGCGACTTATTTTCCTCTTCAATCGCTTTCTCGGCTTCTAAGAGTGATATCCCCTCCTGCTGGGCCTTGAAGGCCACGGCGTCCATGCCGGCCGCGTCGGCGGAAGCGACGAGTGTCAATCGTAAAATCTCATCCTGCGCGGCTTTCTTCTCGTCTAATAAAACTTGGGCCTCGGCCTGGGCCCGCTTCTCGCGGCAGGCGTCCACATCAAATTTGCGTTTTCTTTCACCAGAGCGCTCCTCCAACTCGTTGGCCCGCTCGATCTCTTTCTGGCGGTCTTTTAGCGCTTGCCTCACCTCGGCCCGTTCCTTAGCTTGCCTCGCTCTATATAGTTGATGCTGCCAGGCCTTCTCCTCCTTGTCGAGCTCCATGGCTTCCGCGGACTTCGGTTTCCTGGAAAGGTTCTTTCTTGGAACCCACTTGGCGACCTGCGCGGAGCATTTCCGTCAAATCGGTCCGATGTGGCATCGCGTCGACGGCGTCCCGAGGACCACGTAGACTCTCGTGGGATCATAAAGACGGCGTCGCGGCGGCGCTGTCTCGTGAAGACGCCATCGACGCGACCGCTGGCTCTCTGACACGCCGCGACGGCCCCGACGCGGTCCGAAACGGCTCAAAATCGAAAAAGAAACCACCCACTTCACCAGAAGATGGCCACGAGTCGTATCAGTGAAGTGAAACGGGACGCCGGAGTCCTACGGGCGTCTTCATGCGCTGTTTTTCATCTTCCGGTTCCACATCGTACATGCGTTCGCCGGTATCTTGGTCTTTCCGTACCTGCGGCGCGCGGCGGTTTTGCGGCGGGTTCACGCCGTCGGCGCGACTCGTCTCCGTCAGAGACGGCGCTGGGCGGTCTCTGTTGCGATTTTGAGTCGATTCGGACACTGAGGACGCACGCGGATGACCTTCGCGTGCTCCGGTTTCACACATCCTGGAAACCGAAAAACTACAGCATCTTCGAGATGAAAAGGTTCTAAAACCCGTTCGATCGACTGGTGGGGTATCTTCGGTCGTTGCCACTGCGAGAAGCCGCTATGTGCTAAATAATAAAACATCTCGCCACAAACCGGGTCCATGTATTCTTCCCAGACTCTCCTATCGATGTCCGTGACCTCTCGTAACAATTTGCCTCGCCGTCGCAACAGGGCCCACCCCGTCCTCTGTCGTTCCTGATCTTTTACTGGTTCGGGCATAACAAAAGTGTAGGCCTTCGACCGCCACTCGCCGGGAGGTGGAATCTTGATGAACCAGTACTGTCGAAACAACAATTGTAGTTTCCTGACAGCGGTCTCCTGCTCCACGAGAATAGTATCTCTCCAGAACCGACACTGCGTCTTTCTATGTTCAAATTCCTCCCAGTCGCCCAAATACCGCAACAACCGAGAGTCGTCCTCCACCAATCTACCCCAGTCCTCCCCGGTTAACGGCGGCCAGACCATATTACCAGAAGATATTTCATTATAATGAGGTCTGAAATGTTCGTGGAAGGCCTTCACGGGGTCCTCATTGACAACCTCCTCTTCATTAAGGGCGACGATGGCGCCCTCGGCGACGCCGTTCGTCAGTAGAGGCTGCAGAGCTAGTGTCTTCACATCACCTCCAGTATCCAACGACCGATCCGCGATGATCAACTCCAGATCACTGACGTCTTTCCCTTGACCTAACCTATGCCTCCTCTCTTCTTCCAACTCGGCCAACCGCTTCATCTCGGCCTCGTGCACCTTCCGGCGCGCTTTGCGACCCCGAAACATGTTCCACAACACCTTCCGGTTTTCGTCGGGCGGCTCCCAGCACGTCTGGGCCGTCTGCGTGTTCCAGTAGAAGTACTTGTGCTCCTGGACGATGAGCTCGTCTCTCGGGACCTTGAATCTGCGTTCGCCGTCCGAAAACATGACCGTGAAGCGATGGCTCCGGTCCTTGTGCACCCAGCGGTCGACGACCTTGGCCAGCACCTTGCACCCGACGAGATCGATCCTATCAACTAAAACAGTCTTCCCTACAGTAACTTCCTTGGGCCTGCGCGGAGCATCCCGAATTGGCCTCGAATTCGAAAAAGAGACCACCCACGTCCATCGTTCCTGGAGACGAGTCGTATGGAAGTGAAGGCACCGACGTGGGACGCCGCGAGCGCACTGCTGCGGGTCCACCAGAATCTGCCACCTGCGTGTGATATGTATCGATTACGCCGCCCGAAACGCGCTCAAAATCGAAAATGAGACCACCCACGGCCTCGTCTGATAGATACGAGTCGCGTCGATGGCGTATGATCTCAGAAAGGCCCCGGGACGCCGCAGTCAGCACCCGTCGACGGGGTCCGTGAACTCCGCTCTTCTGGCCAGACACCATCCTTCCACTTGCGCGCCGAAGTAGCCCTTCTTCCTATCTTTCTCTGAACGTTCAGGCAGCAAAGCCAGGACAGCGGGCACGTCTTTCCCCAAGTTAACTCTTCTCCGAACCTCCTCCGCTTCATAGCGAGCCAACTTGTTCAGAGGCACGATGCCCTCCTCGCGCGCCTTCTGCTCGACCTCCCTCATCAGGACACAGTCGCAGCACTCGAAGCACATGCAGGCCACCTTCGACGTCCTCAAGTACTTGATCCCGCGATGTCCTGTGTGGGACGGACACCGTCGCGAAACGGCCACGTCGAAGGCGTCGCGGTGACGTTTGAAGTTCGGAAAACGAGAGAAACAGACGCCGAGTCAGCACCGTCGTGGCACCGCTTCGCGCAGTGGACGCACAACATGAGTCTAACTTTCTTCCCTTCGGACTGCAGCTCCGAATTGCACTGCTCGCACGTGAACCAGGGCTGGGAAGTTACTTTGAAGTCGAAAGTGATGTTCGTGCCTGCGCGGAGCATCGCGGTCCGAACGGCCCCAAAAATGAAAAGGAAACCACCCACGTCCATCACTCTCGGAGACGACTCATATCAAGGAAGTGAAGGCGCCTCTACACTTCAAAACGCCGAGATCGTGCAGTTCTTGACCGCCTCGTTCTCTTCCACCGCGTCGACCGGTCGTATCCATCGCTTGTCGTTCGTACTGGGTTTGACGTAGAACTCGCGCCCGTCCTGGAGCTGCCAGGTCTGCCACTCCTCCGCCGCGCCTAGGAGTCCTGTTCTGGCGGATCGCGCTTGTAGTGCATCCCAGGTCAGTTGAGGTGGTAAACACGTCGTCACACCAATCCCGCCACCATCGGCAATGAAGTCCGAGACATATAATAAACACTCGTCGGCGTGGCGCACGTCTATTAAAGTTTGCCAGTCGCCGACCTCCCGCACGAGATCGGTCCTCTTGCGAACGTAGGCTATTGCTTCCAAAACCTGCTCTTCAAACACGAAGGGCGGCGGCGGCGCGAAGGAGTACCTTAGCGTGAGTTCCTGGACGCGAAAGGCGTCCTCCTGCGTGTACCTGCGTAGAAGACGCACTTCATCGGAAGACGGAGACGAAAGGACGCCGCGTCCTACGTGATCTCCTGGTCCTCCTCGTTATCTAAGCGCTCGGCTTCCGCTTTCACATCCCTCCATCGATAAAAACGGTTCTTCGTGTCGCTATCTTCGAACTCATCCACACCAGCCAAACTTCGTTTGACCAACGACATATCTTTTAACAAGCCCCAGTGCTCGTGACTCAAATCCGTACCCCGACAACACGCGTCCTCCAGCGCCTCCCGCTGCCGCTCCGCACTCCTCGCGGCCTCGATGGCTCGCACGGCATCAGCGTAGTCGTCGAGCAGATCGTCGCGCGTGTCGTCGATGATATCTTCTCGAAACCTATGTCCCGTCGGCGAGTCGGGCCTACCTCTAGGGTCTAAAACAAGATGCCGCGCGTCGCTCCCGTGGTCGTCGACAGCATGACAGTTTTGGACGTGTTCATCCACGAGAATCCGTATGACCTCGAAGTGCGAATCGGCCCTATTGGCAAAACAAGCTTCATGGAGCGCCGTCCGGCCCAATTGATTCCGAGACTGCAAACTCGTATATTTAAAAGCGTATTTTAACAGTTCGACCAGATGCATCGGTAAAGTGATACAGGGCACCCACGTTTCTACAGAGATGCCGTCGAGCTTCTCCGTCTTTAGATAGCCCCCGTCCGGATCGGGATCGAGAGATCTTAGAACGCCTTCCACCGCGCTCAGTACGGGTCTCGTCACCAGTTTTTGTGTTTGAGGAGGCAAATGGTCGTCGTAACATTCTAAAGCGCATTCGTAGAGCCAATCTTTCCTAAAATGTCTCCTTTCATTATCATAGAGCTTGGACTTCTGCATCGCCGCGAAGCGGTCTGCGTGGAATATAACGTGATGACACGCCATCGACGCGACTCGTGTCTATCAGAGAAGGCGGTGGGTGGTCTCTGGTCCAAATTTGAGCCGATTCGGACTGAGTCGGGGTCGGGCGTCGCTGCTCTCTCACGTAGACCCTCCGACGACCACGTCGACGGCGTCGCGGCGACGTGGTCTCATGAAGACGCCATCTTCACAAAGTTGAAGTTCGGAAACGTTCGGAAAAGACGCTGACTCAGCACCGGAAAACATGAGCGGCACCTCCCGGTCCATGCCCGGATGTAATCGACCGGACAAAACTTCCCGGATCTGGTGCTCTTCGATGCTCGCCAATTGGTGTACTGTCTGAGCTTTATTTGCCTTCGCTGCGAGATGTAGAGGCGTGTTCCCATCATGATCCATAGCATGCACGTCGGCCTCTCCTGAGTCGACCAACGCGATGCACACGTCCGTGTGGCCTTTTTGAGCTGCGAGATGTAAAGGTCGTCTCCCCAATCGATCCTCGGCTTCGACCTCGGCATGTCTCTCCAATAGCAAGTAGACGACATTGAGGCAGCCACTTTCTGCTGCGAGCTGCAGAGGCGTCCTCGCGACACCACTATGCCTTTGTTCCACACTTTTATTCTCGTCCGCGCCGGCACATATATATAATTCCGCCTCCCACCTTCTATCATTCCGACACAAGAACTGGAAGTCGATCGACTCCGGCTGGACGACGTCCGCGCACAGACCCGACTCATTTCTCCTCAATCTACGTTGGACATGAGGCAACGAGTCGAGGGAGTGCTCCACCCAGGCCAACGCCTCCAAAATGATGGACCCGTCGTAGCCTTCGGCCAACCGCAAATCGACCCACTCCTCGACGTGCTCCGGGACGGTAGACAATTTCTTGGATTGGTCGAAGTCCTTCCGCACGCGATCGACGACGCCGTCGTCGAACTGGACTCGAGAAACAATTTCCGGATAGACCGGCTCGGGCCTCACCTTCTCTTGCGGCGGGAACGGCTCGCCGAAGGCGTAGGCCCAGGACCCTGCGCGGAACGACGCCGTCGTGACTCTCTCGCGGCCACGTCGACGGCGTCAAGTTCAAGTTCAATGTAGACGCTGAGTCAGCACGGATCAGCAGAAACTTCTCCATGAAGCCCGGGTTTTTGGCCGGATGGAAGCCCTTCGTCGTTAAAGTTTTCAGCAAGTCCTCCAAGAGAGCACCCCTTTTGAGGTTCTTGCGGCACCAGTCGGACCTGCGCGGAGCATTTCCATCGCCTCGAAATCGGAAAAGAAACCACCCACGTCATCGTGAGATGGCCACGAGTCGCCTCAGAATGACGGGACGCCGCGAGCGCGCCACTCGAAGGGAATCACGCCCGGCGCGAACTTTATACCGGGCATGGTAGCACGTAACTTCGTGAGGGCCGCCTTCGCGGCGGCCTGCTTCGCCTCGCGCGTCGTCTTGCCGATGCCCTGGAAGGACCGGTCGCCGTAGGACTCCTTCGGTTGGCCCTTGACGATCTCGTACCAATGTCCTGAGAGTGTGACCTCCATGACCTCATACTTGTCGTACATGGCCGTCGCTTCTCGCGTCTCCACAAACCGATACTTTGATTTTAAGCCGCGTTTCAAAACCTCAATGTTCAGTACTGATACGGGTGTTGCTTTGATGTCCTCCGTAAGTTTCGCAAATCCATGTAGGTTGCCGACATCACCTCGTTTTACCTTGGCCAACAGAGCACAAAATTCCCCGAACTCCAGCTCCCCGGACCCATCTTCATCAATCTCGAGCATCATCTCCTTGGCCTTCGCCAGCGAGTGGTCCATCTCGAGCGCGCGCATCATCTCGCACAATTCCTCCTCGTCGATGTAGCCTGATTTATCTTTGTCGAACTCCTTGAATAAATCCACTATTTCTTCGAACTCGAGCGGCGTGAAGTCCTGTGTGGGAATCGACCAGTGAGTTGCGTGGACGCCATCGAGCCGACGCGGCCACGGGATCAACATCGCCTCGATGGCGTGGGGCGCCCGAAATTTGATTTCCACACCGATCTCAACGTTCACATATTGATCCGGACACGCGTGGCCGTCGATCTCCAGACTGAGTTCCTTGCGCATGTTCTTGTCGACGGCGCCCATGCCTTTGCCCATGATTGCTGGCGATGGGGCCGCCTCCTACGGTTGCGTAGCGTGGCGCGCGGCCGCGCGAGCCGCTGGGGCTGCCCCAGGCAGAGGGCAGCCCTTCGGTTGTGTGGCGTCGGCCGGGCGCCGGACGGCTGCGACGCGTTCCGGGCGCCCGCGGCCACGCGTCGACACGTTTCCGGCGGGCGAAAGGCTGCCCGGCAGCGACAGGCCTGCGGCCAAAGCGCAGCGCTGATTTGGTTTTGGGTTTGGATTGCTAGTGACTCTCTCTAGCGTGCGGGAGTAATACAGACAAGATTCTATTTACAAAACGGCCTCCCCGACCATGCCGGACGCCTTTACACGCTCGACGAAAGCCGAACTCCCCCCAACAAAGGCCGCCAAACGTCCCGCTTTCGGCCGGAAGACGACCATCGCTCCGAAGACCGAGGGAGGCGTCGACGCGTTCCAGTCCAACAACGGCAGGTGCAACTGTTGCAGGCCGTCTATTTCGAGGGGCCGCGCGAACGTCGCCCAGTTCGTGACCGCGCCGTACGTCGCCGAGAGGTGCTCGAGGTTGGAAGGCAGCGGCGCGCCGCTCGCGCGGAAGTACGGAACTCCAGAAACGGAGCGCCGGATCAGCGACGGCGACGCGTAGTCCCGCGGCGTGTACGCGAGCAGGTCCTCGTAGTTGCCCACGTCACTATCGCCGCAGCCGTCGATTTTGTTGCGGAAATTGATGGCCATGAGCGCGACGTCGCAGTTCAGCAGCGAGCAGAACTCCGAGACGACGCAGTCGTTCGTCGACACGAAGGCGACGCCGTCCGCGTCCCGTTTGGCCCGGGCGACCCAATCCTCATCGATATAAAAGGCGTGGCAGTGTGTGGACGGCGCGATGGCATTTTTGATTTGTGCCGTGATGAAGCGGCAGAGGAAGCCCGGCGGGGCCCGCTGTAGTAATGATTCTTCGTCGTTCATCGCCGCGACCATCTTCGCTGGTATATGGAACTTGCGCGCCGGGTCCAAGCTCTCCACCTTTGAACCTTCACTCAGCATGTTGTAGACGCGGTAGTAGCCGTGGCCGTCGAGCAGCGAGTGGTTGGCGGAGACGACGACGGCGTAACTGTTGGACGCGCACGACACGAGCGACACCTGGAAGAGCGGCCTCGCCGTCCCGCGAACTTCCACGCTCGTCCCGCAGAGGACGGGTGCGAGGGCCTCCACTAACGATGAATACGGCGTCCGCTCCACGGCAATGTCGTGGCGCACGGCGAAGAGCTCCGGAAGTTCGGGCGGCACGAAGAGCGCGAGCTCGCCATTCTCGTCGTCGTCGAGCCGCGCCGCGAGCCAGGGGTTCGCGCGGACGATGGCCGCGACTTTGTCTCGGAGCTTGTCGGCCACGCGCCGGGGGGAGCCGGTGAAGAACGTGACGGTGCTCGTCGCCGGGCTCATCGTGACGACGGCGCCGCGCTCGCTCTCCAGCAGGGCGATTTTGGTGTGCGTGGCGAGCAATGTGCGCCGGGCTTCTGCACGACGGCGTCGGCGCCAGTAGTAGATCGCTGCGGCCGCGCCGGCCGCGACGGCCACGGCTTTGCGCGTGGCAGCCATCGGTTTTGGAGCTGTGGTTCTCGTGCGACAATGCAGTGGTGCGCCAGGCACGTGTGTGGCTTGGAGCTGTGTCTGGAGCTGTGGTTCTCGCAGCGCTGCGACAATGCAGCGTGCGTGCGTCAGGCACACGGCACGTGTGTGGCTTGGAGCTGTGTGGTGCTGGCGCCGTCAACGCTGCTTCTTTGTGCCAGACCCGCGTGTGTGGTGGGGCTCGGCCGAATTAGCTAGCGGCATGTAAGGCACTAGGAAACTCACGACCGCAAACACGTCGCGAAAAACTCGCCAACGCCACGCCGCCAGACAAAAATGATCCTCACAAATTGCGCCGCCTGCGCCGCCCCACTGGCCCACGACGCGCCGCGATGCGTTAGATGCCATACCAGATACTGCAACAAAACTTGCCAACATTATTGAACTCAAGCGCTACCAAGAAGCCAAGGCGTTGCTGCGTAAAACGATGACCGTGGCGCGACGCGTTCTCGGCGAGAGTCATGAGGTCACGCTCAGGATGAGGTGGTCTTACGCGCAGACGCTTTACAAGGACGATGGCGCCACGCTCGACGACCTCCGCGAGGCCGTCACGACGCTCGAGGACATGGAACGGACCGCGCGCCGTGTGTTCGGCGGCACACACCCGACCACAACGGGGATAGAGGTGTCCCTGCGGAACGCGCGAGCCGCGCTCCGCGCCCGCGAAACGCCACCGCGCTAGGGGCCTATCAGAGACAGTAATCTTACACAACTACAACTAAAACGCCGGCAGCCACACCTCCAGCCCCGACCGCGGCAGCGTCCCGAAGGCCGCGCGCGCCCCCGCCAGCCGGTCGTCCTTCCCGACGTCGCCGGACGACGACTGGAGCGCCAGGTGCAGCGCGTGGTCGCCGCGGCCGCGGAACGGCGGCGGCAGCCGGAGCCGCGCGGACCACCACAAAGCACTATAGAAGACGTCCGGCGCGTCCGCGACGACGCGCGCCGCCGCGAGGGACGCCTCGCCGTGGCGCCGGATGCGCGCGTCCACTTCCAGGCGTATGGCTCGCGGTGATAAATAAGACACGACCTGGGGCCCGATCAAGCTGTCAAGGACGACGAGCGTCGGCGCCACGGCGTCGCCACTGCTACCGCACTTCGCGCACGCGGACTGGCCGAGGCAGTCGTGCAAGACCGCCGCCAGCACGGCCGGCTCCGGCGCCCTCGCCCCGCAAGCTTCACAACCGACGGCCCCCGGCTTGAGGACAATACGACGTTCTGATGATTCGGGCAGCTTCGGCGTCGGCGGCGAGCCACCTCGCCCAAAGAACGCATCGCCCGGCGCGTAGCACGTATCCTCATCCTTGGCGCAGAGCACCCCAAGGTCATTTGTAGATACGTCCCGCTCCTGACAAAACTTGGCCCCCGCGTCCCAGAGCCACGGACATTCATTACCAGCGTCTTCCGCGGACCACGTCGCCGACCGCGCGAAGAGCCGCGGCGCCGCTAATTCATCATCCTCCGTGGCGTCGCCCTCGTCCTCGTCGCCCGCGACGGCCAACGACCAGAGCGCGAAGGTCTGGGGCCCTATCGTGATCGAAAAGGCCTGCATCTCGCGGAACAAGGCGCGCGCGACGTCCCGGGCGAACTCCCGCACCGTTAAATCCGTCGCGGTAGCCTTGATCTGGCCCGCGGCGAGCAACAACGCGCGCCACGCGGCCTCGCTCGGAATCAACCTTTTCGCGAGCAAATGACGCAATAACCCCAGCGCCCGCAGCAGCCCCCAGGCCATCTGCGCCGCCGTGCGCCGCCGGCGCACGAAGCGCGGCAAAGTTAAAAACTGGAGCTCGGCGACGTCGCGGACCGCTGATAGAACCGGATCTGCATCTAGATCTAACTGCGACCGCCCGACCGCCGCGAGGGCGTCCCTCCGGTAGCGCTCGGCCGGCGTCGCCGCGTCCGACGCCGACGCCGCCTGGATGCGCATCCGCAAATCCTCGAAGTCGACGGACGCGTCTCCAACAACTAAGGCCGCCCACGTCGCTGCTTCCGTAGATGCAGACGGCAGCGTCACAGCCGCAGTACACTCGATCGCAGGCTCATCACGATTACGAAGCTGCGCCGCGAGGCCGCCTACGGTCACGTCCACCGCACCATCGTCCACGTCGGGCTCGACCGCCCTTCTGACAAATTCCGCAAAAGCCTGGGTCTCGCCCAGCTCGCAGCGGAACGGGTCCCCTCGCGCGAAGCGTTTCGTGGAGATGATGTCACTCACACTCAGGCGCCGCGTGTCCCGCTTCTGGAGGTTGAGGCACGCGCGGTGGCCCTCGAGGACGGAGCTGACCAGTTGCGCAAACACGTCGCGGATCGCCACGCCCTCTTCACAAACATCGCCGATCACGCGCAGCGCGCCGCAGCAGCGCCGCCGGTGCGTCGTGGCGACGCGCGGCGCCGACGCGTGGAGCTTCAACCCGAAGTCGATCTCTTTCGCGTCGAGGTCCACGACGACGACCGAGGGATCCACCGGCTCACCAAAGCACCGGTGCCGCGCCGGCGCCGCCCCCTCTCTTAACCGGCAGGCGGCGAGCAAGGGCACGACGCCGGACACGAGGTCGTGGCCGATGTCGCTAGGCACGCGATCCACACAAGGCAAAGCCCAGTGCAGCGGGTACAACACCGCCCTCAAACAATCGAGAAACCAGCTCGGCGTCGAGGACGCACATACGAGTAGCGGTCTTTCGAGCAACGCGAGTTCGACGACTCGCACCAAGTTGTCAGGAGGGAGCGCCGCGAGAAACGCGCGCCACGCCTGGGCGTCATCCACGGACCGCAGGCCCGCCCTTAATAACCGCGACGACCTCACACAAATCTCCCGCAACGGCGCCATTGATCCATCTTCATCAATAAATGAGACACGCAGGTCGACGCGCTCTTGCGGTAGAGGCAAAGGTAGATGTGCCAGCGTCGCGAGCAGGACGCGGAACGCTCTAGGGTGCTTCGACAAGTAGAGGCGGTAGAGCTCGACGCACGCGGTGCGCATCGCCGCGCGCGCGTCTGATCTACGATACAAGAGGCAGAACGCCACGGGCTCGCACCGTATCTCCGCGCCCTGCTGATTGGAGAGGGGCGCGTCGAAGCGCACGCAGCTCACGTAGGTTATGGCACCCGTCGCATCCGTGAGAGAAAACGAAAACTCCTCGAAAGTCAATGAGTCGCGCGGCTTCCGCGTCAACGACGCGTCGTCGTCGAAGACGAGGTCGGCGAGTCGCGGAGGCGGTCGGCCCCAGCTCGCTAGTATTTGTGGAGGAGCTTTCATCGGTGGTGCGCGGATCCCATACAAACGGGCCTGGCCCCGTCTGTCGAATAGGGCAGTGGTCCGCGGGAATTGCGTGGCCGATGGTATGGATAAAGGCGCCCAGGGCTTTTGTGGCGTGCCGGTCGTCAGACGTAGCGCTACCAAAGGTGCGGCGCGGTCGGAAGGGGCCGCGACGCGGCGCCAGAGCAACAAAGGCGCGCGCAGCGACCCCGTCAAGCCTCCCGATGATAACGACGGGTTCGCTCCATGTAGCTGCGCGCAGGCCGTCCAGCCGCGGTCGTTACCGGGCCGCGTCGCAGATATACGCGCGTCGACCACATATGCTGGAGCTTCCGTCCGAGCCGCCTTGCGCACCGCAATCCCAACACGTCTCAAGCCCAGGCCCACATTCGTCTCGCCAACGCAGCGCTCCCACGGGGCCTCGACCGCCGCGTCCGCGGCTATGACGGCGACGTCGACAATCACTTGCGCGTGCTCCTCGTCGTCGTCGGTGGTCGTCGTGTGGTCGATGCCGCATATTGCGAATGCCTCCATCTTGCTGTGTGCTGCGAGTCGCTTGCTTTCGTGTGTGCTCTGCCAGATCAAATGCTGCAAGGCTACGCGTTCGAGTAATGCGGTGACAGGCGGCCTCGCGCGGCTCAGCGCGTGTGTTTACCACCTATTAGCAATGCTATTCGTGCTGTTCTCGCAGTGCCGAGCAAATTGCGCAAGTGCGAGCTAGCGTACATCGATACTAGGAATTCTGCTCGAGAGTTTTTTTTGGCGTCATAACAGCAACCTGAACCCTGCTCGACACGGCAGCGGTCGCACACATATAGCGTGCGACCGTGCGCTGCCCACAGAGTATTTGTGCGGACTCCAAGCGCCCCCGCATTGACAGGACCGCAGCTGCAGCCTCAGTGCCTCGGACCCGTCGTCGCGGTAACGCCAACGATGCGCCTGCTCGCGCTGACACCTTTACTCGTCGCAGCCCACGCCCTCGTCGCGCCGCCGCGGCCCGCGCACCGCACCATTAGACACAGTGCAGCGGACGAGTTCCCGGCCGATGCACCGGCCAGGACCCAGGGGACCTACCTCGACCGGCTGGCGGCCTATGCGGATGAAGACGGGTATACGCTCGACGCCCCTACGAGATATTCGATAGCGGACTGGTGGCTCAATCTGAGGAACCTGCCGTCGTCGTCGGTCCTACAAAGGGTGCAAGGGCACCTCGTGGCGAACACGTGCTTCGCCATCGTCGTGAGCGGTCTTGCCTATGTTATAAAAGCGGAGCACCTCGCCGTCGACTCGTCGCTCCTGGAGACGGACCATTTAAATCTTGGGGCGCCGTTCGAGCTCTCCGGCGGCATCCTGGGCATCTTGCTCGCGTTCCGGACGTCGCAGTCCTATGACCGGTTCTGGGAAGGTAGGCAAGTGTGGGCGAAAGTTGTCAACAGAGTACGGGCGACGGCGCGGACTTGTAGGGCGTATGTGACGACGGCGTCTCCAGAGAATGAAGGCGAGGAGACCGCGGCGTTGCTGCGGTGGTTGGAGGCCTTCCCTTTGGCCCTCAAGCAGCATCTGCGGGGCGAGCGGCGCTTGGACGAGTTCCACTGCCTCGGGAACGAGGAGAGGAGAGAGCTCGAATCCGCGGACAACCTGCCGCTGGCGTGCACGTATGCCCTATCTTCTAGGGTCGATGCGGTGCGAAGGGCGTCGGAGGAGACACAACAAGCGTCCCACTTGCTCTGGTGGCAGCTCGAGAGCTTGCTGCTGGAGCTGCAGGACGCTATTGGGGATGCGGAAGCCATCGCCGGGACGCCCGTACCTTTATCTTACTCGAGGCATACCTCTCGGTTACTCTCAATCTGGACGCTCGGCTCGCCGATAATCTTGGTGCAGTCCATGCCGTTGCTGCTCGTGCCGCCGGCGACGGCGCTGCTGTCGTGGATGCTCCTCGCGACGGAGGAGATCGGCCACATCATCGAGGAGCCTTTTGGGATCCACGACGACCGGCCGAAGATCCTGCCGCTGCAGCGGTACTGCGACATTGTTTCCAGGGATCTGGCCGAGGAGAACCGGCTCGTCGAGAGGGCCGTTCTGGGCAAACGCGGTTCCGTGGAGGTCGAGGATGGGGACGACGTCGGGGGGCTCTATTAGTTGTTTTTCGTTTACTACTGCTCCCTCTCCGAGGAGCATCGCCGGGTTTCTGAGAATAGGACCGGCGGAGCGAGCGCGGACCGCGTCGTCTCGCCGAGCCCAACGACGCCACCGGGCGTCGCTCTGTATGGCATGTTCAGAAGCGCGGGGCCGGCCGCCGCGCGTCGCGCAAAGCCCCGAAAGGGCCCCACGACCCGTCGCCGCGCCGCGAACGCCGTCGCCGCGGCCGGAAGCGCTCCAGAACTGTCCGCGGGCATCTCCCCAATTCCCCCTCAACGACCGAATTCCCTCTCTCTGCGCGGCCTGGCTCGACGCCCCAAGCTGGCGCCAGTCACGACGCAGCGGTCGACGAGAAGAGCGGCAAGCGCACGACGCCACCATCGGATCGCGCGCGAGACGGCGGCGCAGCCCTGCAGTAATTGGAGGCTGCCCACAGCCCAGGGCCAGCCAGCATGGACCCCGAGTCCCCGCGACGACGAGACGCCGATTTAGAGGTTATTGACAACACGACGCAGGGCCCGTCGCCGCGAAACGACGCCTTGGGCGTGAATTTACTGGGAGAGGCCTGCTGCCAATCGACCGAGGAGATGGACGGGTCCGGGCGGGGCTTCGCCGTCGAGGCGACGCCTTTACTACAACGCGATACGACCCACCCCGTCGCGCGACGGATCACGCCGTACCTCGCGCTGCTCTCGTGCCTCGCGTTTGCCGGTCCAATTTACGGCTGGACGCCGATGCAGGCCATGCTCGTGGAACGGGGCGCGTTCCTCTACGAGTGCGACGAATCGTCGGATTCGTCGTGTGCGGCGCAGATCGAGACGCTGTCGGCCGTCTATTCT
>Ga0163111_10001202_pt1 | contig 15840 bp, 8 predicted proteins | sample CRUFie1St18metaG_FD_109645 | JGI IMG/M metagenome (GOLD analysis project Ga0163111, IMG submission 109645) | Marine microbial communities from the Costa Rica Dome - CRUD Field 142mm St18 metaG | ecosystem: Environmental > Aquatic > Marine > Oceanic > Photic zone | place: Costa Rica: the Eastern...
GACGTCGTCGTTTACGTCGTCGAAGAGCGGCCAACAACAAAACAACAACGGCCAAAGTCGTTTTTTACGTCGTCGCAAAGCTCTGTTCTCCTTCTTTAAAAAAAGCGGGAAGGAGGGAGACGAAAAAAATGTCGTCGTCGAAGATGGTTCCTCCTTCGACGAATCATCGTCGTCGTCCGAAGAAGAAGAAGGGAAATCGTCGTCGTCCTTGGAGTTGGTGTCTCTCCGCCGCGCGATTTCGCTCTCGCAATCGTTCTGCGCCATCGCGAGCACGACCGGGGGGTTCAACAACTTCGAGCTCGTGCCAAAACCAACCTTATTCGACGACGAAGTCGAAGTCCCAATACAAAATCGAAGGGCGACTTTCGAAGAGGAGAGAAAATTGATGCGGTTAAACCAACGGCCGTTGTGGACGGAAGAAGACGGGTACGAGAGGGAGATGCGCCTCGCGACGGCCTCGTTTCTCGCGGCAACCACGCTCGCGGTGGGACAACCGGCAGTCGCACTCGACTTTGTCGTCGTAGATCCAGCAGGTACGCACGCGTGTATTACGTCGTCGTCGTCGTCGCTCGTTTTTGTTGGCGTCGACCACGCGCGGAGATTGGAAGGTTTGAAAATATCTGCCTTATCTGATATTTTGTGAGATCGCTTTTTTCTCTCTCTGTCTCTCTCTCTGCGCCGCGTTCTGCGCGCGTGTCGTCGTGTCGTTTTCGCCCTGAAAAAAAACTCTCTTGTCCATCACGCTGACCATGCGACGCTCTCTGTTCTCGATCTTCATCGTTATTCACAGTGAAAGAATACATGGATCGACGCGACGACGCCATGTCTTTCAAGTGTAAAGGCGGGATGATGGATTGCGACGGCGACCGGAGAGAGTTTGCGCGGAACCAAGCCAAAGGATTGAAGGCGCGTTTGGAGAAAGGGGAGAAGAGAACGGAGTGTACGATCGAAGAACCGTGCACGGATAACATTTTAGGCGCGGCAGTGGCTGGGACGAGTGGGTTCACGACCGCGGAGAAGTTTGAAAAGATGGGGCGACCAGAGTTGGCAGACGCGCCAAACTCCTCCAAACCGAACCTTGGCTTTTAATGTCGCGTGCGCGCTAGTTTACTTTGTACATTACTAAACGGAGCTATTATTATCTACTGCTGAATACGTGTGCTACTGTATGCTATATTGTTTTCGTTCGTCGGCTCAGACGTTTTCCTATGTGAACCAGTCACATTTGATGAACGCTTGTAGTCCGATGATAGCGTTCGCCATATTGAAAGAGGCGGGAGTATCGCTTATTTCTCAACGCCGCGATGATGTCCTTGAACTTAACTTCATCACTCAAACGAGAACTTGTCTCACGATCCACTCCACCTCTACGACGACATCCACTCCTCCTTCTTTCATCATCTCGCACTCATACGTCGTTTCTAACATCTCCCTCCCTCTTTTCCATTCCACGCTTTGCACTCGCGTTTGACACCGCAACACCGAACCCACCTCCACCGGTTTTCGAAACCGCACGCGGTTCATCCCTACGTTCAACTCGCATCTGCACCACCTTTTGCTTTTTTTCGGCGCGCCGTGTAAATGCGTGAGCAAACTCAGGACGAAGAACCCGTGTGCGATTGGAAGGTGTTGTTCCTCCTCCCCGAAGGAAAACGGCGGTTTTGATGAGGAGTTCCGTGTGGCGGCATCTGCCGCGTGAATCCACTGCGCATCTCTGGTGACTTTTGCGAACGCGTCGACCGCGTTTTGCGTGACTTTGTATCGTCGTTTTGGAAATAACTGCCGTCCGACCGACGATATCCACTCGTCCGCCGATTGGATTTCGTTGTCGTCGTCGTCGTTGTCGTCGGTTTCTTCGCGTTCGCTTTTTGTCGCGACGGCGCCGACGACGTGCGCGACGAGCACCGCGACCCGTCGTCTTATCGTCATCGTCTCAAAGTCGGGGAAATCGTGGCAAAATCTTCGTCGTCAAAGTCGTCGTCGTCGCTTTCCCCGGGAAGAAACTCTCGTCGAGACGAGATGGATAAAAAAATGACGTTTTGGAATATCTTTTCTTCTTCGTTTCCAAAAGCGCCATTCACCAACGCGGCGAGCACGGCACCGCGGCGCTGCAAGTATTCATGTCCATCACCACCACCACCACCACCGTCACGACCGCCTCTTCCTCTGCAGAATGGTGCTCGCCGTGCTTCGTCGTCGTCGCCGCGAAAGGAAGAGGGCGTGGTACACAAAGGCAAACGAGAAGACAAAATCGCAACGACAGAAGGAGGTATCGAATGAAAGAGAGAGACTTGATAAAATGCATGTCGACGGGGGGGAGACGACGCGAAAAACGCGACCCGGCTGATTTCGACAACGATTACGATGCCTTGCGAGAGCATCTGATGAAAGAAAACGGAGGCCCGATCGTAAACGCGCTCAACACTCTCGGGGAAAATGCATTCGGAAACACCAAAAACGGATGGCTGAACAGAAACGTATCGTGGAAAAATGTCTACGCGTTTCTATATTCCAACTTTCTCGAGAAGATGCCGTATAAGAGACAGCGACAAGGCCTCGCTGGCCAAGAAGTGTCGAGAGCGACGATCCGAGACGAATCGGACAGGCAATTGGACGAGTTCATGTCGAGGTTGGAGCGAGACGAGACGTTAAGAAATGACGTGGAAAGAGTGAAAGAGTTTTGGCGAGAAACGAGCAATACCACTACTCCTACGAATGCCATGACGGAGCAATACGCGTACAACTTAGCCTGTCGCACGCTCTCGCTGGCGGAGCGAGTGATGCACTCCGACGAGAAAAACAACGCCGAGAATCAAGATGAGATTGCAGTTCGCATACATGAGATTTCCAAAGCAATCACGTGTACTCCGCGAGAAGCCGTGGATGCGTGTCACGTAAATCCAGACGCGTTATCCACGCCGTCTTCCGCGTTTGTCGGTCGCATGAGCAAACTTAAAACGGCCGCGCCTCGCGCCAACTGCTGTTCGATGTTTCTCACCGCACCGAAATTGTTTATGGGCAGCGAAGGCGACGAGTGGGTGTCTATTGTCAGTCGAAACGCGAAATTACTGAGAGAGAAATTCCCAAACGTCGACGTCGACGCCGTCGTCGAACACGATCCGGAATTGTTGGTGCTCCCCGGTTTGGACGACGCCGTGCAAGAGCTCTTGTCGTTATGGACGGCGGAGGCTTTCGCTTTATCGGACGTGGATAACGATTTCTTCGCGGAAGAGTTGAGCGTAGCGTTGCGCGCGTGCGCGCCAAACGGAGGGGCTTTACCGGAAATGTATTCTTAATGTAATTCATGTAGTAGTAGTATTGTCAACAGTCATCGCCTTGGTTATAATACATTCTTGATGTGGCTGTTGAGGCTCGTCTTTTCGCTTTCCCGCACTCCGGACAGACATAATAATATAGGAGGTCTTCAATTTTTTTTCTACGAGTAGACGAAGAAAAATTTCAGCTTTTTGTGTCTTTACTTTATTTTTTGTTACCTTCTTTCTTTGTGTGAAAGAAGGGAGGAGATGTTCGTGAGCGCGAACGGCGCTCCTCCCCGTAGTTTGAGAGAGTGGCGTCGGGAGCAGCGAGAGGAGAAGAAGGCGAAGGCAGCGGCGAAAGAGCGGCGGCGACAGGAACATTTCGCGAAAGATCCCGAGGCGAAAAGGAAATACGAGGGAGACCGGGCGAGGAAAAAGAACAAACACAATCTTCCCCCGAAAATCTGGGCGAACAAACAAACGCACGAGCATTACTTGCACCAAATGTTCGAAAGACTAGACCGAGACATCGAGCGGTTAGTCGTGTCTCGAGATGAGGAGGAAAAAGAGAAACGCGTCAAGTATGTCGCGGATTGGTTGGCGGCTTTGGCGAAAGTCCCCATGGAGAATTACCTACCCGCTGGGTTATATTTGCGAGATTCGAGACCGATCCCAGAAGATTTGAAGACGAGAGTCGATTTGAACGCTTTTTACGGAGATAAGTTAATTACATCCGTGTTACTCGATAAGATTCGAAAAGCAGACGGGAAATACGGAGCAAAACAAGCTCCAAGGAATAAGATGGAGGCGAATAATTTTCTCTCGGCATGCATTCGGAACAAAACGTTCGCAGAGTTGGCGCCGGATATTCTACCAGACGTGAAGATTACGGCGGAGGAGTGGCGACATCACGAGCACGTGGCTGGGACGGCGGTGGAAGCCGCGATTACTTGCGTGGCGGATTTATCGAACGAAACGTTGCGACAGGCGGAGAAGGATATAGCGATTGACGCGGTGGCAAATTTAATACTGGAAGAAGGGTTGAAATACGCGACGAGCGACGTGAAACCAGCTAGAGCGAAATTTAATGATTTATTGTGCTTGTACTCGGTGAAGTTGGTGTCGAAGAGTGTGTCTGGTTTAGTGCACGATCCAAGATTCATAGGAACGGCGAAGGTGACGCACAGGAGAGTGTATCACGGGGATCAAAGGAAGAGGTATAAGAACGTGCCTTTGGAAATCGGGCCAATTGAAGTCAACACGGAAGGGACGAGCGGCGACAACGCAAAAGAGGCGGCGAGCGTCCAGATTTTGGATTTAATGAAAGAGTTAGGATTAGTAGATGAGGAATATAAGGCACAGTACATAACAGACTTTGAGCCTGTAGCAAAAATGTGGAGCGAGCAAAGGTTTCAGAATTTTCCGACCAATAAAAAAAAGGCGAAAAAGAAGAAAGAGGCAAAGGGGGACAACGATGCGAGAGAAAAGCAGCGGCGCAAGATGGAAACGTGAGTACATTATTAGAGCTTTTGAAACGACCTGGATGTCTGCTCTTCACTGCTGCCAATTATTATTCCTCCTACTATTCCTATTACTGCTTTTTTAATTTCGTTTTTGCTTCAAAATTTACTTTTGCTTTTCTTATTCGCTTTCTTTCGCGCCGTCGTCGCGTTTTTCGTGTACTGATTGTTGAGAGTTTGTTGCGGTTTTCGTTTACTTTTGCTTTTAAGGTGCGTTTTGTTGTACGCCTGTCGCATTTTTTCAATGGCTTCTTCTTCGTCTTCGCTGTCTTCGTCTTCGTCTTCGTCGTCCGAATGTGGAACATTCGAATCATTTGCAGCGTTGATGTCATTTGCATTTGTATCGTTGACAATTTCCAACTCTGAATCCGAATCCATTTTATCGTAATCCGCTTTCGTCTTCTTCCTTTTCTTCTTCTTACCTTTCTCCGCTTTTTTTTGTGTTTCAGTGCTCGCTTTCTTTTCCTCTTTCTTCTTCATTTCCAAACGAGCTTCGATATCGTCTATTTCAATTTCTTTCGGTTTTGCTGGTTTCGATCTGCGCATGGCATCGTTGTTATCCATGACTACTAAACTCGTGTATCTCCCACCGCCTTCGATTCGGGCGATTGGTTTGCTCGTATTTCTATCGTCCCAGACTTTGATGATTCCATCCGAAGAAGCCGTGGCGAAAGAGTGTCCTCCTCTTTCTGGAATCTCCGCCATGCATCTAACGCGATTTTCGTGCGCGTTTTCAATCGTATTCGTAATACCACCATCAACTCTCGCGTCGAAAATACAAACATCGCCACCTTCGTATCCGACTCGGTAGATGTTCTCCGCCGATTCTGCTTTGCTCGTCGCGCACAAACACTTTCGATACGCAATTTTACTTTCCCTTTGGTCTTCTCTCATAAACGTGCTCACTTCGCCGCCGCTTTCGCAATCGATAACGTCCAACCACTTATTCGTCAAAAGCCCGTACCTCTTCCCTCCTCCCGATGAATCTTCTTCTTTGCTGCTGAAAAATACATCAATCCCGCTCTCGCTTCCTCCTCTCGTCTTCCCTTTATACGCCACCCGTCCTTTCTTCAGATCCCAAAGCGCCACGGACCGGTCTTCCTTCCCACACGACACCGCCACCACTCCAGACGCGTGCACGCTCAACCCAGAAACTCCGTTTCTGTGCGCCAACATTTTCTTCAATATTTCAAAATCGTAGGTTTCCCACACCAAAATTGTCCCGTCGTCGCTCCCTGAAAGCATTCGAGAAGGCGGCGGTACGCCGCCGAGCGTATCGTTACTGTTAAAGTGCTTCTCACCCTTTGCATCACTTCCATCAAAACGTCCACCGCCAGGCTTTGCAAACGCAATGCACGTCACCGTCCCGGTATGTCCCGTCAACGACCCAACATCCGATATCTCCCCTCTCTTGTTCACGTGAAACGCTCGTATTCTATCGTCGTGTCCCCCGGAACAGAAAAACGGACCGGCGGCGGCGACAGTTTTTATCGATTGCTGGTGCGCGTCTATCGTGCACAGAAAATGTGTTTTCCCTTCGTTCCTGGATCCCGCGCCGCTTCCTCCCGACGGCGACGGCGACGGCGACGACGAAGAGGCGTGGTGCGGAAAGAACGTGTGTCCGAACAGAAACCGCTCGTACGTGCCCGCTAAGATCGAGTGCGCGTTTGCCGCGACCCCCCCTTTGGGAGAGCTCATTTTTTTTGAAAAGAGTCAAAATGAAAAAGTGTCAAAAATGAATAATAATGGGGGTAAAAATGTGGGAAAAATGAAATGAATTGTCCGATAAAATAATAATAAATTTTGTGTGAAGAGGGAGGGAGGGGCCTTCGCCGATCTTCTTTTTTTCAGATATTTTTTTCTTTTTTTGGATTTCATGGATTTCTGACGTCATCCTCGCGTCTACTAAAAAGAAGAAGACCAATTGAGAGGCATTGAATTCTTTTTGCTCCACTTCTTTGAGTCGAGTCGCCGGTCGGACAAGGAGAAGAAGAAGAAGAAGAACGTCCCCACTACTAAAAATGATAACAACAACCCTCCGAACGTCTCCGTGTAAAGCGAACATCGCGTCGTGCTCTTTTGGAGGATCAAAAAAGAGATGCTCGACGTCGAGGCGAAATTCGCGAGAGGTGATCTTCGTCAGCAAAACGGTGACGAACGATGGCGAGAAGAAAGGAAAAGAAGAGAAGAAATACGAAGAAGATGAGAAAAAGGGTTGGAAGATGAAAACGACATCTTCCGCGTTGGCGATGGTAGTCGCGACGTCTTTAGCCGTCGCGGATTGTTCGGTATTGGATCAACCGGCAGAAGCGATGATGGAGAAGAATGAAATCACGCAAGTGGCTGGAAGAGGAGGAAGATCCTACCGGGCCGCGCCAAGAGGTGGGGGTCGCTACAGACGAGGTGCGCCGCCGCCACGAGCGGCTTACGGGCCAACTGTTATGCCCGTCCCGGTGCCAATGTTTTCGCCGTTTGGTTTTGGTATGCCGTTTGGTTTCGGATACGGCATGCCGTTTGGCTTTTTCGGCGGCGGCGGGTTCATCTTTCAGTTGTTCTTGTTGTCGTTTGTCGTGAACGTGGTAACTGGGTTCTTTAACAGCGCGGAACAATCTAGATACGATGAGTACGAAAGAGATGAGTGGGAAAGAGAACAGAATCAATCAATCGACGATGATGACTTTTCGGACGATTGGAGAAAGAGGCGATAAAGGAAGAGAGACTTTTTGTTTTGTTTTGTTATTAAAAAAGCACTAATACTACCTAATTTCATCGTGGTACCATGGTACAACAGTAATACATTTTGAAATATACGCAAATAACCTTTAGAAAAAGCACATCCACCAAATGTACATAGAAGCTAAATTGAATAGACTAGTAGCTTCTTCGATCAAACGTCTGACTTGACCACTCGTGCTCAGAGGTAAACTTGGAGCCGCGCCGACACCAACGACGACCCCTTCCAATCTCGCCCCAATGTTTTCCAAAGCCGCTTTTGCTTTCCTTTGCAGAACTAATTTCGTATTACTTTGGTTACTGGTGCTCTTTCCGCGAGTCCATTCGACAAGCGGATCGTGGACGAATGTTTCTAATACAGACATCAACGCCTCGCGATGATTTCGTAACACATCTAAAGTAATCTCGCAAACGCGTTCAAAGGCACCTTCGTAGCCTCCAACGCCTAAACCGTCAATCATGTTTTGCGTCAATCGAAAAGGAACAACTTCCGGCGTTTCCAACTCTAAGCCTTTATCGAACAAACACGAAAAATCCACGTGAACACAATCACCCGTCGTCGCATCTAACAAAACGTTCTCAGCGTGCCGATCTCCTAAACCGACAATATGGCCAACCATCGACCAGACTGCAGAGGTGTGAGCAAATGCTTTGCGAGCGGCGAACCATTTCGATGGATCTTTCCAAGTATCAAGGAACCATTTGTGAAAAACGGGTGGAAACTTTTGCAACATTTCCTTCCCGTACCCGAGTGGTGAACGTCCTTTCCACCTTTCGTAGATTTCCTTGATGTCGTTGTGTGTGTGACGTCCAAATATGCCTTCGCGAACGTACAAGTTTTGCATCACATGACGCAAACCGGTAGTATTTGGGACCCATTCGATGATACCACAGTCTTCAGACAATGGGATGACAGAGAAAGTGCGCAAATATAACCGTCTTTTGCGACTTTGTTCGTCGCGAGATAACAAACGGTTGAGAACGGCACAAAATTCCATCATTCTCAAATCTTTTCGCAAATCGTCCTTTGGTTTACACAAGAAGGAGTATTCCAAACCGTCGTCTCCAATCACGGTTAGTTTTTTCGGCTTTTGTAACGATTGCAATAGCTTTACGTTGTCGTCAAAACTGTAAAAACTTGGCGTTGTGGCAGGAAACGGGATGTGGTCTGTAGGATTTGAATCTTTCGGAGGGAGCGCCGCTGTCAAAGATAATTGAATTGGAATCATAATTTGCGAAGGTAACATGGCGCATAAACCAGGAAATTCTTTCTCGAGCGAAAAGCTCTTAGCTTGACGTTGTCTAGGCTCTGTTGGCGCCTTCGGCTGAAACGCACATAGCTTGACAAGATGGTCGCCCATAGATTGAAAAGTGGCAATTTGCTCGCGGTGACTACTCTCCTCGCGAATCGCTTTTTGTAATACTTGTAAAGTAGATCTTTTCCGATAATCATCTCTCGAACGCAACATTGGTGCGAGTTGCCAGAGCGTTTGATCCGAATACGCGCGGAACAGTCGCGATACCAAGGTCTGGACTACGAACAACACGTCTTCATTTTTGTGGGTCAAACGAGAGGTGAGCTGCGGTAAAGCTACGAGCCATTTATACAAAGGAAACGCATTGCTATAAGTCTTGATGATGAGCGTGATGTCTTCGCAACACTTCTTCGCGCGCTGGAGTTCCTTTTGCAACTGTTGCTGCGCCGCCGGGGAGGTTGCAGCAGTATACGTTGCGTGCATCTTCTCATAGTTGTCTCCGGCATCAAACCATAACGTCAACATTCTTGGTATGGAGGCATACACGTGGCGATGTCCATTTTTTGCGGACGCTCCGTATGCTTTCGCAGCTTCCGTGATCAAATCGTAACTTGACGTCACTTCTTTGCTATTTGCAAGAGCGTTCGAACCTGCACGACTACCAGCCTGATTATTCGCTCTTCGACTTCGTGAAGATGTGTTCAAATTTTGGGCAGCAGAGTTGCCAATCCCACCCATCGCCAATATCGCTTCTCTTCTTTGCGCATCTTTGAGTAGCTCGTCCAAATACCTCGCGAGGTGAAAGTGTGCCTTTTCTCTCGATCCGTAGTGCGTCTTTGCACGCTTATAAAGTTCAAGAATTTCATTCTTCTGCTTTTGACCGGTAACCGCAGCCCAACGAGCGAGCTTAAGTGTCGCCTTCGCCAAGATCTTCGCGTCTTCATCACCTTCGGCGAGTATATCTTCAGTTATAGTCGTCGTGCTGCCACCCGAACGCGAGCTATTATTGTTGTCATCGGTAAAGCCAAGAACTTCTTGAATTTCACTGACTGCTTTGTGTTGCTTTCCTTCTGCCCAGAGCAACTTTGCCTGTTCCAAGGCTAATCGAACCTTGTTTCCTATCATCGTTCGTTCACTCATACCATTTCCAACTTGTTGCATGGAATTTCTAGCCTCCAAGAGTGCAAGCTGCGCTGCACCGTGGTGAGCAGCCGTTCTACATGCTCGAGCTTGGGCCAACCACGCGTTAGCTTGAGCTGGTGCAGCGTGAAGTAAACCGTAGATGCACCGTCTCAAAGCTAAGATTGGCTCTCGTGTCTGAATCGTGGCAGGTACTCTCTCTAAGCGTGCATCCCACGCGTTCAATACAGTCTGAGTGATCAAAGGAATGCCCGATTTGGATTCTCGAGATATTCGAAATCGATTCGCCGTTGTCCTTGTATCCGCTAATCGACTTCTTGACGCGTTATTGGCATTACCCTTGTTTGAAGCGGAAATTTCATTGTGTCGTGCAAGTTCGAGTTGCATTTTACTCGTTTCTTCGCGGAAAGCTTTGACAGCTTCAAACCCAGCTTCGCATTCTTGCAACAAATGGAGTCGCACTAAACTCGGATGCGCTCTGTGCCAACTTCCTTCCATAGCTGCAGCAGCTAATGGTGCCAAGACGGCATCGCGGGCAGATTTCATCGCTCGGCGAAAACCTACTTCATCGCAATCATTCCCTCCATTTGTATTCTTGTTTCTCGTTAGAGCGAGCAGGATGCGTCCAATTGCGGCATCGCCGTCCGCAGGGGCTTTTGGATCAAAGGCAGAGGAGGATAGATTCGTCAACAATCCAGACACGTCGTCGTCATCGTTGAAGACATTTACAGCTTGGTTGCGATGCAATCGTGAAGAGAGAATTCCTCCACCTGCAGTACTCCGAATTCGTTTGCGAGAAGAACCAATGACGTGATCTAACGATAATGTCGTGGGCGTACCATCATAGGAGTGAACACCACAACTTCTTCGCGAGTTCTCGTTATCCAACTTTGTTAATAAACTCTCCAAATCATCCCATCGGCCCAAGCGCCACGCGGCATTTGCTCCAGATTCTGCAAGCGCTGCTGTTTCTCTTCGATTCTTTGAAAAGCGACGCGCCGCGAGCATAGTTTCCGAATCTCTTTGCACCGTTCGTAAATGCCCAAGACCTTTCAAACAACGGAGCCTTCCCCATTCTGCAGGCGACAAAGTATCGCTCGAAGATGATTTTAGTGTCTTCTTTGAAAGCTCATATTCATAGTGAATCAAAGCTTCCTCCCATGCTCCGGCTTCCTCGTGACGTAAAAGCTCATCTTCCACTTTTGGTTGCGCACGAAATCTGGGCAACGCCAACAGCTGGTCTGGTTCAGCCAGACCCTGGTATACCGAGGCTAAAAATGAGACGTCTCCGTCTGGCATGTCGAGCTTTTTCTTTGCAAAATTTGCTGACGCAGGATTTGATACAGCACCCTGAGCGCGACAGTGGTCTTCAAAATATCTCAGAGCACGAACTGAAGCACCACAGTTCTGAGCCGCTTTTGCAAGTAGCGTTTTAGGAATGTTTTCCAAGAACTCTTGAACGAAGTGTGCATTTTTATGCATGGCATTTGCGCCATATGAATGACGTCTTGTACTAGAAATACGGACTTGTGCAACCCACGTTTCGAGTTGGTCCAGCAAGTGGAATATTGCTTGTGCTGCCAACTCCGTGATACCACCAGAACCTCCTGATGTAGATGACTTACTACTAAGCGCGTTATCTTTTCCTCTTTGTGAGCGCAACGCCGAAAATGCAACAACATCATTCGGGGATATTTCACCTTTGCTCGTATTCACTGTGTGCTGCTCATTTTCTGAAACTACTATACCGGCGGCGTCTCTCAATACAGCTAAAATTTCGAGCTCAATGGAGAGTCTTCGCATTCGTGCAGTTTCATCCCCATCGTCATTATCGATAACTATGGGGGTAGTCTCGTTCGCACTGGTGTACTCTTCTTTAGTTTGCCCAGTCAGAGCATCTAAAACCATATGCGGAAGCAAGTATAGTGTCAGGCGCGTATCGTGCCGAAACACTCCCAAACAATTCTCGAATAAATCTGCACAAGGGCCACGCGCTTCTATGGCTAATACGCGGCACCACTGCTGAATCCATTTTGAGAATGAGTTTACCGAAGAGGACGTTCCGTATATGGGGCGCGTCGACGGGAGTTGCTTGTTACTACTAGAGATATAAATAGTGGTAAGATATGGGGCCAGTGTGGTTCTTGCTTCCTCTCGTAACTCCGACCAAAACTTAGCTCCGTCCTTTGTCGATCCCTCCGGTAATATATTTGTATCCACAGCGAAATTATTACGCTGATTGTACAGAAATGTTGCAGTTTCTTCGATTTCAGCTGGTCTGCACTCGCTCGTTATGAGGACTTTTTGTGCACAGAATGCCGTGGCATCGAGCATGATAGCATCCGTAGCACCGCGAACCATACGAGCTAAGTGATCTACGAGTAGAGTTTGCGCAACTTCTGTAGGTCTAGTATCCAGGTGCAAGTCGATAGATTCCGTGGTAATACCCAAACGACCAGGATCGATAGCTCCGAGTTCGCCGAGGCATTTTGTCGCCATTCTTTGTGAACGTATCCTCGCTTGCTCGTTTTTCGCGCTGCCTGTAGATGAATAATCGTGCGAAAAAGACTTCAACAGTGCAAAGCCGAGATTTCCTACGACTGAATCAGCGGTTGCACCTTCGTTTGAGCCTTTCACGAGAGCATTCAACTCATCTGTGTTTTCATGATTGCTTAATGCGCGATATATTTCCACCAGAGCAGTCTCTCGGACTGCCGCACTTTCAGTTTGGGACAAGGAGTTAGTCAACACTTGCAGTCGAATTCCTAAACTATCTTCGAGTAAATTTGATCTTCTGGCATCGTCCAGTTTCGTGTTTGAGTCGCGCAGTCTCTCGAGTCTAGGCAAGAGAGGTAGGGAAGCCAAAATTGGCTTTGGTAAAATAGCCTTCAGTACAAGCTCATCAATAACAGCTGCCGCTAAATTAGCGTCTGTCGTCGCAGAGTTGGTAGTAGTTCCGAACTTTTTTGTTGCATCTCCGTATCCTTCAGCAAATTCAGTGCTATTTAGATTTTCCTTATCGCAATTTTGTAGATATGGTAGCATCGTTACCACAATTTGACCGGCGATTCTCGATAAGTACTCGTTACTGTGCTTCGAAATCACTTGCACAAATATCAACCATGCTCTGAGAGCATCTTTGCGCAAACTCTTGCGCTCAAGTGCTGCCGAAAAGTGCGCCATGACTTTTGGCGCAAACTGAGGTAAATGATCTTGAATTAAAATGACCATGATCGCGAGCGATTTCAGAAACCTGCGATTAATCACTTCGTTTTTCTTCTCATCTTGTTCGTACATTAGCATTTCCACAGCGGTGAAGTGAGCTCGTAAGAAATCTGGTAAGGTGGTGAATTGTTCATCACCCAGTGCTAACCGACCAATATCGTGGAGCATGGTTTTTAACTCTTTCGCGCAGACCGCCAGTTCTGTTATTTTATCGTTCGCACCTGCGGATTTGATCAAACATCTAATTAGATATAATGCATTGTCCGCAATCAGAGTTTCTATTTCTAAACCTGTTTGCTCTTCGAGAAATTCGATTGCATTTTTCTTGAGCGCTTCATTATCTCGCGCTGAAAGGAAATCAGCGATGACGACATATGCAAATTCAGTCACGATAGACTTGACAGATTTCTCGCCTCGAAGCTCTTTGGCATATGCCCCCAATGTCTTGATGTCCCTCTTACGTACTAGTGTTGGGATTGCTGCGGGTAGGAGAGCATCGAGTAACTCGCGTTCTGAGCATTCTACGACTGCCTCACAAAGCGTGTGCAACATTTCTTTGTTATTTGGAATGATGCATCCAATACCTTCTGCGATTTGAGCGTCTCCTAACAAAAGCTCCTTCGGTCGAATGTCATGTTTCTTCGCGAGTGCGTGCAAAAGAAGAGCAGCAGTCGATGCCGTGAGTAAACTTTCTCCAGAGTTTGGAACAATTAACTTTACACAGAACATAGCTTCAATTGTTAACGCGTCTCGCCTTGCCGGAACGGTCGCAGCAGCGGTCGAAAAAACACGCAAAGAAAGCTCTCGTGCCGTGTCTGTAGGTGCTTCGTCCACGACGATTTTTAGATGTCGGAGCAATTTTAAGGACGCCTCAGTCTCGATATTGTGCGTTGGATTTTGATTCATGGCCGACGGTGCACCACCCCAAAGTAAAGAGATATTCAAACTTGAATGCCTTCGCAAATTTGAGGTGCTTAGATTTTCCGCCATGATTTTTTTCGTTTGATAAGAAAATGTCGAAAGATCGATCTCCCCGTTTTCAAGAGCACTCTCGAGAAGAATTTCGCGTCGAGAAAATATGTGCGTTGCCTCCAGGACAGCTTTTCTTACGCTTGGACTTTCGTGATGTGCTAATCGCCACGCGTATCCAATCAATTTATTAGCCCCAGACAAAGCAAAAATTTCCTTTTCTTTTCGATGTCTTCGATCTAGAAAATCTGGCCCGCACGTTAATGATGTATCTAAAACTCTTCGCAAGGAAGAAACTGCAACTTTGAGTGCATCCGCTTCCCATTTCTTATCGCCATTGTTATTTTTCCATGCAGCCACGCGTCGCTTCTTTGTATCTTCTGCGCCATCTTCTGCTTCATTAATTTCTGGACAGTCGTCGCAAACGAGGAAATTTTCAAAAATCTCAGCATATTCTTCGATGCATAATTTGTCGAGCTCGTCTCGAACAAAAGGCATTTTTTGTACTTCGAGTTCACTCATTGCTTTTGCATGCGACGTTCGACCTCTCGATGATTTTTTCGATTTCGATTGTTGACGATCAAGCGTACAAGTGGAGGCAATACGGAAGACATTTTTTTGAAGATGGTGATTTTCTCGAGGTTCTTTCGATCCCCTATCTTGCTGCGGAACTCTCGCAAACAGAGCGTTCAGAATCTTGCGCCGAGATTCTGAAGCGCTTGAAAGGTTGATATTCACAACTGAATGAATGGACTCGCAAATGGATTCCAAATCTTCGTAATTTTTCTCGGAAGCCAGATGAACGGATGAGATAGCTTTCGATGTCAAGGAATCGCGCAAACGATCGAGATCATCTTCGTAGCTTTTACAAGCTGTTCTGGAGTTACTATTGTTATTTTTGTTACTTTTCTCTATCAAAGTATCGCTCAGCGATAGAGCAACTGCGAGACATCCGAGGTCGTGATTCACCCCAATCGCCATCGCCGCGATGGCCTTTGCTGCTAGAGTTTCATACCGTTCTGCAGGGTCAGATGCACGTTTATTCGCTTCTTCACAAGTCATATCGATCGCCTTCTTTGTCAATTCCCCTAAAGCTTGACTTGAGGCAGAAAATCTCTCAGCAAAAAATTTTGCAAACGGCAAAGCTATGACAACCGTTGACTTTACTCGTTCATCTTCGTCTGCAACGGCGCGCTGTAACACGCGCTTCGCGAGTTCAGCAGAAACTATTGTCCCGCTCGACTTTTCAGTCGTTGCTATGAAAGTGATTGCTAGCGCTACGGATGCAATCTTAGACTTTGTCGTGCTATCAAGAAGCGCCTTTGCGTGGCGTCGTTCTCTGCTATTCTCCGTGAACTTGTTCGCGTTGAGAAGAACCCAACTGACGTGCGCATCTTTCACATACCTCGTGTAAGGCCATAAAACGACATCTGGAGTAATATCATGCACGTTAAGCAGCGAGAAATCATCATCATGTACCAGTGATCCCCGGGGGGCGCTCGCATCCGTGTCTTGATTGGACTTATCTTCGTCAACGTTCCGTCGTTTCTTTGTCATTCCAGCGAGGAGTAAAGCAGTTGCTGCATCACAAAGCATCGTGAATGCGCAGAACTTTTCTCTCGCAACAGCTACGGTTTCGATGTCAACATTATTCGCGGCGCTCAAACTTTTACCATCTTTTGTTGGATTCTTATTTTTGCCGAACCATTGTAACCACGTCGAGACGAATTTCTCTGAATA
>Ga0163111_10001203_pt1 | contig 15837 bp, 15 predicted proteins | sample CRUFie1St18metaG_FD_109645 | JGI IMG/M metagenome (GOLD analysis project Ga0163111, IMG submission 109645) | Marine microbial communities from the Costa Rica Dome - CRUD Field 142mm St18 metaG | ecosystem: Environmental > Aquatic > Marine > Oceanic > Photic zone | place: Costa Rica: the Eastern...
AATAAAATATTTACCAAATAAATTATCAAAATATGATAAAAATGTACAATTAAAACAATTAAAAAAGTCTAGAAAAGCATATAAAAAAGGAATCTATATAAAGAGAAATCCCGTGAAATCATATAAATCTAAAAAATCAAAACATATAATTAATGCAGAAAAAATATATAATATAAAAAATCTTTCAATAAATGATGAATTAATAAAAAAAACAGGATGTTCAAAAAAATCACTAAAAAAAATTATGAAAAAAGGAATGGGAGCATTTTATTCAAGTGGTTCAAGACCAAATCAGACCGAACATAGTTGGGGTATAGCAAGATTAGCAAGTTCTATTAGTAGTGGAAAAGCAGCAGCAATAGATTATAAAATATTAGAAAACGGATGTAAATTAAATTCAAAAGCTTTAAAATTGGCAAAAGAGTCTCGAAAAAAACATGGATATGGTACGCGTAAAGTAAAAAAAATAAAAATTATTTAAAATTATCTACTATAAACTAAATCAGCTGTTCCAGATTGAAATTTTAATAAATTATATTTTTCTTCATATATGTGTAAATCATAATTATATTTATATATACTAGTTGGCTCTTTTGTAACACCAATAGGTTCTTGTGTTATTGGATCACATATTGTACTAAAAGTTACATTAGATAAGTCTAGTGGTGGATTAAAATTAGTATTAAATTCAAATTCTATAGTTTTAAATTTATTTGTATTAAAAGCACCAGAAGGTTGATATTTATAAGGGTCATTATTTATCGAAAATGAATAATGATAAAGCCCATCTTTTGAATTAGAATTATTTCTTGAAAAATTTTCAACCATACTAAAAACACCTGAAGGTAGTTGTTGTTCTCTATATTTACCATCACAAATTATTGCAAAATCTCTCATGATAAATTTATTATTATTTTCTTCATAATCAGTTGGTATATTTCCAGTTATTAAAATATTCTTATTACTATCTGTATATAATTTTTTATATGGATACATGATGTCATTATCATCTGAATCTTTCAATTTTATTAAATTATTTGGCATGTTTTCTTCATATTCCCAATTTGTATAATTAGACCATTCATTTCTATCTGCTATATCATTTCTTTGAAAATGCCACATCCAATTTAATACTAATCCATGTGATTCTAATTTAATTTTACTAGATTTATTAACTTTAAAAAAATCATATTCTTGAATTTCTTTAATTAAATATGTTTGTGAATGTTTAGAGAAAAAGTTACGCTCTTCATTATCTAAAAAACATTGTGTAGTTAATAAATGAATATCCATATTTATATTATTGTTAGTATTTTCATATATATATTCATCTAATATATCAAATACGGGTGGTTCTTGTATAAATCTATGAAATGCATATCTTAAATCTTTAGATTGATTAGGTTTAATTCTTGGGAAATTATCATAAAAAGTTGTATCTATATTTAATGGATTATTACTAACATCATAAGTTATATCTTTAATTGTAAAAAGTTCTACAAGTGGTCTAAAAGTAAAATGAATTTCTAAATCAGTATATTGTAAACAAACTAATGGTATTGCTGAAGTGGTTAATAAAGTAAACCATGCATTTATTGGTATAAATATTTGTCTTTCATAAATAGACGGTTCAACATCATCGTCATTAATTTTAAAAGCATTGGGATAATTATTATTTCTGTTTGAAATTTTTTCAGGATTAGTTAATTCATTAATGTTTCCAATCATAGTGTCAAAAATTTTTTTCTTTTCACCTGAAAAATCTCTTTCTATAGTATTTTGAATATAACTTCCTGAAAATTTTTGAATAATATGTCCACCAATTGTTATAGTAATATCTTTAATTATTTGAGTTCCAATATTTTTTATCCATTTAAATTCATATGGTCTATATTCATAAGAACTAGATTCTGGTATTTTATATTTTAATACTGGACTCCATATATTTGGTAAAGTTAATACTAAATAAGTATCTAATAGTAAATCACCATATCTTGATATTTTAAAAGTATATTTAGACTCTGAATTTAAATTTATATTTGTTTGACCAGTTTGGTCGATTCTATATTTTTGCATGCCAAAATTTGTATATTTATTATATGTAACTTTAAAAAAACTTTTATTTGGATTTCCAATTACAATTAAATCTTGATTACCAATTGCTATTAAATTTAATAATCCACCTGCCATTATAGTTATTATATATAAAATTATATTAATAAATATTAATATATTTTTATAATATAATTAATAATAAATGTCAGCGCCACCAGATAAACTACAAAAAGCAGGAGAAGAACTTCTAAATCGTGCTAAAGATATTGTAAATAACTCAAACAGTAATGACCTATATAGTGTTGTTGCTGTTATAATGATTATAACAATACTTTTATTATTTTTTTCATGGTTTTTTTCTATTTTAAATTTAAAAGATACAAATTGCAATAATTATAAATATAATTTTTCAAGATTAACAAGTTTTAATAATATAAGATATAAACAATTGCCATTATCAATTAGTACCCCAACAGATTATAATGATCCATACAAAGGAATATTAAGAAATTTTTATATTAAAACTGCATATAATTGTTGTAATGCAGGAGGCTATAAAAATAATTGGGTTAATATATGTGCAATGACATATGCTTTAAAATTGGGAGCTAGATGTTTAGATTTTGAAATATATTCGATAGAAAATATGCCAGTAGTTGCTAGCTCGATAAATACTAATTTTTCAATAAAAGAAACATTTAATTATTTACCATTAGAAGATGTATTAGATGTTATTATTAATGGTAATGATGAAGATTATCAAGGAGCATTTAGTAACTTGAATAAGGATCCTTTAATACTACATTTTAGAATAAAAAGCGAAAATAAAAAAATGTATGAAAATATGACAGTTTTATTAACTAAAACATTATTAAATACTGGCTATTTAATAAATAATAATAATATTGATAGAAATAATATTCAACTTATTCCATTAAATTTAAGAAAAAATAGCGGACTAACTAGTAATTTATCAGAAAAAATAATTTTAATGGCAAATGTGAAAAATAATTCTTTATTAACTCAAAGTGGATTAGATAATCTTATAAATATACGGTCAGGTATTGATTCACATTTAATAAGTATTGATAATATAAATTCAAAAAATGATACTTTAATTAAAAATAATTCAAAAAATAAACTAATATTGTTACTCCATCATTTAAAAATGATGTTAATAATTATGATTTTACAAATGCTTATACAAATGGATGTCAATTAATTGCTATGAAATTTCAAAATTATGATAATAATTTACAAAATTATTTAAAATTTTTTAAAGAGCATTCCCAAGGATATTCTTTTTGTTTAAAACATTCAACTTTAAGAAAAGATTTAGTACCACCTGATACTCCAGAAGCAGGTATTGCTGCAACTCCAATGACTTTACCAGAATCAGCGCCTGGTACCTAAAAATATATGTAATGTATTTTTGTTTATTAAATAAATATAATTTTCGTTTTTATATTTATTTATATATAATGAATAGTAATAAAAATAAAGAATTAGAAATTTTAAGACAGGCTATTGATAATGCTAATATTTTAAGTGGAAAAAAATTAGCACAATCTAAAGAGGTAAAAAACATAATACAAATTTTAGAAAATTTTTTACGTAAAAATAGAACATTATGTTATGGTGGAACAGCAGTAAATAATATTTTACCAGAACAATATAGATTTTATAATAGAAATATAGAAATACCAGACTATGATTTTTTCTCTCCAAATGCATTAAATTTAAGCAAACAACTTGCAGATATTTATTATAAAAATGGTTATGATGAAGTAGAAGCTAAGGCGGGTGTACATGAAGGAACTTATAAAGTTTATGTTAATTTTATGCCAATAGCAGATATAACACAAATAGATTCTGAACTTTTTAATAATCTATATAAAAAAAGTATAAAAATTAATTCAATTTCATATTGCCCTCCGGATTTTTTAAGAATGGCAATGTATTTAGAATTATCGCGCCCAATGGGAGATGTATCTAGATGGGAAAAAATTTTAAAAAGACTTATCCTTTTAAATATGTGTTATCCACTAAAAGGAATGAATTGTAATAATTATAATTTTCAAAGAAAATTTGAAGGAAAATATTCAGAACAGATAAAAGTTTATGAAATAGTGAGAAAATCTTTTATTGATCAAGGCCTAATATTTTTTGGAGGATATGCGGCAAACTTATACGGAAATTATATGCCCAAAAAACAACAGAAAATTATTAGTAAAATACCAGATTTTGATATTTTATCAGAAAACGCAGAAACAAGTGCAACAATAGTTAAAGAACAATTAGAATATGAAGGTATACAAAATGTAAAAATTAATAAAAAAAAAGGAGTAAATGGTTATATATCCGAACATTATGAAATAGTAGTAAATAAAGATGTAATTGCATTTATATACAATACAATGTCTTGTCACAGTTATAATATAATATATTTAAATAATGAGAAAATAAAAGTAGCTTCAATAGATACTATACTCAGTTTTTATTTAATATTTATTTTTACAAATAGAGAATATTATGATACAAATAGATTATTATGTATTTCAGAATTTTTATTTAAAGTACAATTAAAAAATAGATTAAAACAAAAAGGATTACTTAAAAGGTTTTCAATAAGATGTTATGGTGAACAAGAATCATTAGAAGATATAAGATCAAAAAAATCTTATAAACATAAAACATTAAAAAATAAAAAATTAAAACATGGTGATAAAGAATATGATAAATATTTTTTAAGATATATACCAAATGACTTAAATAATAAAAATAATACAAAAAAAATAAAGAAATAAAGAAATTTTTATCCTAAATAATAAATTATTTACTAAATAAATTATTATTTAAATCAATGAAAAACTAATTACTTAAATTAAAATCTTGGGAAACCAACTAAATTTGCGCCAATACCAAATCCAGCGCCTGATCTAGCCGAGGCACCCATGCTTGGTACAAAAGTATCTAATATTGAAAATGTGGCAGCAGCCATTAAAGCAATAATAGCAATTTCTTCAAATTTTAATGGTTTTTGAGGAATTACAAATGCAACAATCGCAACCATAATACCTTCTACTAAATATTTGATAGCTCTTTTTACTAATTCTCCCATACCAGGATTCATTTTATTATAATATTATAAAAGAAAAAAATAATATATTTTTATAATAAAAAACTTAAAATTAATTAACTAATAAAAAATATAAATGTCAACAAAAAAAAAAGATAAAAAAAATTCAACAAAATATGTTGATTTATTAAATGAAGATACCAGTATTTCAGGTCAAAAATTTGTATGTTTAAGTTTTTTATCACCAGAAGAACATATAAAAAATAAAGAATTATTCTTTTTTGAAAAATATCTAAAAAATTTTGAAGTTAGAAAATCAATTGAGAAATTTAATAATTTTCTAAATTTTATATCATATAAATATTCTTTAGATAGTAATAAAATTTTACAAGAATTAGATGACTTTTTAATGGAAGAAAAAGAAAAATTATTTTCAACAACTTTAGAAGATGATTATAAAACATTCTTAGATAATTCAGAAGAAGAATTATTAAAAGAATACAATAAAATAAATGAATTTCAAACAAATACTAGAGGAGTAAAAGTTCGTGGTTCATTTGAAACACAAGAAGAAGCTGAAATTAAATGTAAAATGTTAAGAGAAGAAGACCCGGACCATGATGTTTATGTTGGTCATGTTGGTAAATGGTTACCATTTCATCCTGATGCCTATAAAACAGGTAAAGTAGAATATTTAGAAAAAGAATTAAATCAACTTATGGCAGAAAAAAAGAAAAATGATGAAGCCTCAAAAGAAAAATTCAAACAAAGAGTAAAAGAATCAAAAGAAAAAGCAATTGATGAAAATATAGAAAAAGCAAATAAACATGGTAATCGTTTAATGCAATCGATAGATGAAGAAGGAAATTTAGTAAATGCAGATAGAATGGATGTTCCTGGAAAAAATTTACTATTTGGTGACGGAGAAAATGATGATGTTTCTACTTCTGATTTAAGAAAAGAATTATTCGAAGATGAGAATGTTATTGTTGGTAAACAAGAAAATAATGATCATGGTTTAAGTAAATTAACAGAAAATATTAATAAAGAAAATGGTGATAAAAATCCAGAAATTAATTAAAAATATAACTTAATATATAATGGGTGATATAGAAACATCCAATGATAAAATTTTTATTATAAATGAAAAATTAAAAGATTTTTTTTTAAAGTATATGCCAAATCGAGAAGAGATACAAAAAAAAGGTGAAAATTATTATGAAAATATAAAATTTGAATTAAAGACTGAAAATTTTAAAACATTAGTAAGTGAGACATTGGAAAAAATAATTAAGCCAATTATTCAAGAAAATCAAGATTTAAGAAAAGTTACAAATTTTTTGTTGGTGGATGGTCTCAATTTATATTATACAATTTATAGAAATGAAAAAATTGACGAAAAAGAAGTAAAAAATACTCTTAAAGAGCTTTTTAATACTTATTATCCAAATACAACAATTTTAATTATTTCTCAGGAACACAATTATTTTTTTAAAGAATTACAAGAAGAAAATCCAAAAGAAGATAATCCAAAAATTATACTTATAAATCAAGAAATAAAATCAAAAAGTGAAATTGATGATTTGCTCTTAGTTTATTTATATTTTTATATAAATGTTTTTAGAAATAATAACTGTTTTGTATTAAGTTTTGATAAGTATAATTGGTTAGGTAGATTTTCACAAGAAAATATTGATGAATCATTTTTTACCGAACAACCAAAATTATTTGACAACTTAAAAAAAGAATTAAATATGCACAATAACAATTTAACAAGAAATGAGAGATTTAATATTATGAAACAACTCGAATTTATTATGGAAAAACATAATGAATATATAGAAAAAAATAAAAAATCTTTTAAGAAAAGAAATAAAGATCAAGATGAAGATGAAGATGAAGATTATGAAACATCTAGACGTAATAAATTTGCTAAAGCCAGTGGAAAGAAAAGAACTAGAAAGAAAATTAAAGCAAAAAAGCAAAAAACTAATAAAAAACAAAAAACTAATAAAAGACAAAAAACTAGTAAAAGACAAAAAACTAATAAAAGACAAAAAAATAAAAAAATGAAATAAATTTTAATTAATATATTATTAATAATTTAATATATTAATGAGTTTGAATTTAGAAAATAATAAAAGATGTAATCATACAAATTGTAATAAAAAAATTAAATTATCTGATTATCCATGTAAATGTGGAAAATATTTCTGCAGTCAACATATTTTTTATGTTAATCATGAATGCAAATATGATTATAAAGAAGAAAATAATAAAGAAAATGAAATAAAGAAATTAGAATGTACTTCAACAAAACTTGAAAAAATATAATTATATATATAATGAATTATTTTAATTATATATATAATTATATTAAAGATAAACTCTTTAGAAAAGATATTATAAAAAATTTGTTTACTCACTGGTTAACAAGTGGATTTATTATAGCAATTGCATTACTTGTTTTAGATATTATTAGTTTTGATAATAAATCAATAGGTGTTTATGCATTTTTTAGTGGAAGTTTTTTCCTTATTAATTTATTACAATTTAATGTAATTAAATATAAATCTGAAACAAAAATAGAAACATTTATTATACATAGTATTTTAGGTGGATTATTTTGGGTTACTTATTCAATAATCATGTATTTATTATATATTAATAATTTTTCAGCAAATGCAAATATATTTATTACTCTTATAAGTGTCGTTATATTAACCTTTATTTATATTAGAAATTATAAATTCATAGATAATATTTTAAATTATTTTATAAAATAATTGTATTTTTCTACCATTTACTTTTCTTTACATTTATTTTTGGACCCTTCTTTTTATTATTTGTATTTGGATCATAAACTTCTTCTTCATCATCAGAATCAAGATTTTTACTAATTTCCCAAAATTCTTTAGAACCTAATTTAAAATTTTTATGATCTTCTGCTTTATACCAATATATTTGATCATGTAATTTATTTGATTTAACATTATTATTAATAACCAAACATTCATAATTTTCAGTACATTGATCCATAACTTGACAAAAAGATTCAAATGTTGGGAACATTCCTGCATAATTTTCATATATACGTTTTCTATTTGCTATATATGGTTCTCTCAATATAAATACATAATCTATATTTGTACGTAAATTTGGAGGAATACCCAATGGATATTGCATAGTTATAATTAACATCATTTTCCAATGCCGCCCATTCATAAAAAGTAATCGCATAACTTTATCTTTAGTCCATGATGCATCATACAAACAATCATCTAAAATTACAAATGCTCTTGGATCTATAGATGTTTTTTTAAAAGTTTCAAGTTCTTTTTTTATTTGTTTTAAAACAGTTCGTTGACGCTTTAAAATTTTTTCAATAATAACACTATTATATTCATCATGTATAAATAGTTTAGGTACATGTTCACTATAAAATCCATTTCCTGCTTCTGTTCCACTAATTACAGTCCCCAATGGTATATCTTGATGATAATATAATAAATCTCTAACCAAATATGATTTTCCAGTATCACGTCTTCCAATTAATACAACAACGGGACCTTTGTTTTCATCTGGTTTGAAACTAATAGTTTTCATATCAAATTTTTTCAATTCTAGTGTCATTAATAATAATATAAAAATAAATATTATATTTTTTACTAAATAATATAAAAAACGTTTAAATAATAAAATTATTATTATTAATAATATTATTAATGAGTATTTCTTATAAAAAAAATAATAATAATAATTTATTTAAAAATTTTGAAGAGTTTAGTGAAATTATTAATAATCAAAATTATATACCAATATACAAATTTTTTTTTAATATAACAGAAAATAATTATAATTTATTTAATTTAAACAATAAAAATAATATTGTAACTTTAGAAAAAAAAATTAATTATTCTAAATTTTATGCTACAATAAAAGATATTAGCAACGATAATATTGAAACAAAAAAAGTATTTCTAAAATTTTCCCCAATATTAGATCCAACTAAATTTTTACTTGGAAAAATAGATATAAGTAATATAAATTATTCTTTACCAAAATATAGCAATGATTTAAGTATTAATTCTTTAAAGATTAATAATCCACTAAATAGTTCATATTGTGATGGATTTTTTTCATATCTTTCTAGTATACTACTGAATAATTATAATTTTATAAATGGAATTGATTTTTATGGTTCTTTTATTGGGTTAAAAAAAAATTTTCAATATGATATTTCAGAAGACATAGATTTTTTATCAGAATCAGATTTTTTCAAAGAAAATTTAAATAAACTATTTAATTTTATTAATGATAGTCATGAGAAAAAATTAATATATAATACAAAATCTAATAAAAAAAAATTATGTTTTGGAGATTCTTGTGATTTAAATATTATAGAAATTACTGATAACAACAATAATAATAGTAATAAAAAACAAGTTTTAGAAAATGTAAATTTTGATAATATTGATTTAAATGAATTAAAAATTAATAAATATTCGAATACTTCTAATAATTCTATTAATTCTAATAAATCATATAGTAAATCTAGTTCTTCTTCATGTTCTTCTCGTTTTTCTTCTACATCAAATTCATCTGATGAAGAAGAAACAAAAAGTAATGATGGTGATTCCAGTAAAAGTTCTTCATATGATGAAGATTATGAAGATGAAGACATTTTATGTAATATAAATTTATTTCCAATTCAATCAATAATATTAGAATGTTGTGAAGATACATTAGATAATTATATTTTGAATAATAAAATTAAAGATAATGAATGGGAATCTATAATTTTACAAATTCTTATAATTTTATCTACATATCAAAAATGTTTTAATTTTACTCATAATGATTTACATACAAATAATATAGTATTTATTAATACTAACAAACAATTTTTGTATTATAAAATTAATAATGTACATTATAAAATTCCTACATTTGGAAAAATATATAAAATTATTGATTTTGGTAGAGCAATTTATCAATTTAATAAAATAAATTTTTTTAACGATAGCTATTCAATCGATGGAGATGCATATTCTCAATATAATTGCGAACCATATTATAATTCTGAAAAACCACAAGTAGAACCTAATTTTAGTTTTGATCTCTCTAGATTGGGGTGTAGCTTATTTGATTATTTTATTAATGATATTGATGATGTTTTTAAAATAAAATCTAAAATTAAAAAATTAATAATATCTTGGGTTTATGATGATAATGATAAAAATATTTTATATAAAAATGATGGAAGTGAGAGATACCCAGATTTTAAATTATATAAAATGATAGCAAGAACAGTTCATAAACATATACCAAAGAAAGTATTAAAAAATGAAATATTTGAAAAATACATAATTCCAAAGAAAAGAATAAATAAATCTGCATATATTTTTAACATAGATGAATTACCAATTATGATATAATTTATTATATAAAAATTAACATAATAAATTATTTTTTAAAAATCAGGATTATTTAAAAAAACTTTTGGTACATTATGTACATCAGAAATTATAATATTTGATAAAATACTATTTGCAATAATTATAATTACAAATATTAAAATAGAATTTTGCAAAATATTTTTTATATTTAGTTCTTCTTTTTTATAAAATTTACGATATAATAAATTAACTAAAAAAAAAATTATACTACTCAATAAAGATAAATAATAAATATTCATTTTATATATTTATTTATTATTTATGTTTTAATAAAAAAACGTATTTATTTTAATTCCTGAATATCTAAATTTATTTCTGGTTCTAATTTTAATGATTCTGAAAACATATCAGCATCATCTAAATTAACTGTGTCTATTTCTAAATCTAAATCATTTTTGCTTATTTCCAATGAATCATCAAAATCTTCTAATTTTTTATCTAAATTTTTATCAATAATATTTATTTCTGTATCCTCTTCTTCTTTTTCTGAATCTTTACTAATATTTTCTTCACTATCTATATTATTTAATTTTTCATTAATATCTTGTAAAGATGTCTCTTTTTTTATTTCATTAGAAATTTCTTCTTTAATTGTTTCTTTTATTTTTTCTAATTCTTTATTTTTTTCAATTTCTATTAATTCTTTATCTATAACTTCTTCTCTTTTTTCTTCAACTTCAATGTCTGTTTCTTTTGATTCATCTAGATAATTTTTTAATAAATTTTCTATAGGAATTGAATCTCTTATCGCATTTAATATAGATTCTTTACAAATTAATTCTAATTCTCTATTATTTTTTTGAATTTGAAGAGCAGGAATATCTTTTTCAAATAAATATACATTAATATATATTTTTCTAGCAAAAATTATATAACTCTTATGAATAAATTGATTGATATTTGGTATATCAATATCAATCTTTTTATGTTTTATACCAACTCTTGCACATGTTAAACTTTTCAAGTTTATAATATGAACACATGTTAATAAATCTTCTAAATAATTGCAACCACTAAATTCAATAATTCTTTGAGTTTCAGTATTAATAATTTCATCACTCCATTTTGGTATATTATTTAATAGATTTTGAAAAGTCATTAGATATTTTTCTTCATTATCTTCACTTATACATAAAGAATATGCTTCATCAAATATATGTTTAATACCACTTATTAAACATGGTGATAAAATATTTAATAATCTTGCACACCATTCATTTTTTGATTCTATTAAACTATTTATACTATAGTCATCCATTTTTTAAATAAAATAAATATTTTTTATATTTATATTACTACGAAAAAAAATATAATTTAAACAGAAAAGTAATATAATTTTTTCATCCCTTATATATTTTTTATAATTATCTATAAGTATTAAAAAAATATATTTATTCATATTGTTTGGAATTTTTAATTCAATATATTCTATCAAATTATTTCCAGAATAAGCATTATTGTATAATTTATTTACGATTACATTCAATTTACTATCTTTATTTGTCTCTAAAAATTTAGAAAATGATGTTATTTTTTTTTGACATAAATTATAGCTACTATTTATATCTTTTAATAAATTTATTTTTTTATTACAATAAAATTCTGAAAATCTTGATAAAATTGGTTTTAAAAGTTTATTTTTATCTTCAACGACTATAAAAAATCTAGTATTATGATTGTACAATTCAATACATCTTCTAAGAGCCGATTGTGCATCTATTGTTAACTTATCGGCATTTAAAAGTACTATTGATTTAAATGAATTATTTACAATTGAAGAATTAGCAAAATATTTTACATTTTCTCTTATAAATTTTATATTACCTTTTCCATAAGAACAGTTTATTATTAATGAATTTTTTATTATATTTTCATTATTAATATATATATTTTTTAGAAAAGAATATAATAAACTTTTTTTACCGGTTAAATTATCTCCATAAAAAATAATATTTGGTATGTTGTTAGAATTAATATATTCTAGTAATTCTTTATTTAAATTCAAATACATTATTTGATAAATATTCTATTATATATTAAATATAAATTTTTATATACAAATATTAATGTATTTAATATTTAATAATTTAATTAATATATTAATTAATAAATTAACATTTATTTTAAATGAAAATAGTTATATCAAAAATAATATAGATTTCATTATTGATTATCGTATAAAAAATTTTAATAAAATAAAATATAAATTATTTTATAAAAATAAATTTATTAATGATTATATTGGAACTAGAATAATTTATAATAATAAAAATATATTCAATGATATCGAAACTGCATATTTAATAGAAAAAATTATTAGAAACAATTTTTTTACACTTGATTATTTTTATGATAATTATATTCTTTTTCCAAAAGAAAATAACTATCAAAGCATTCATTTATACTTTTTTTTTTATTTCTTTCTTGTTGAATTTCAAATTAGAAATGAAGAAATGCATATTAATTGTTTAAATGGAACAGCTTCAAATTATTTATAATGATTATTTTATGATTATAATATAATATATATATGCCGGGTCTAGTTCAGAATAATGCTGCAATTCAAATCACTTTTTTTGGTAATATTTTATCAAGTACTCAAACTTTAGGAATAAATGATATCGCAAATATTCCTAATTCCGAACTTTTACCTCAAAATCTTGTTGAAAGAGTAAATGCTGCAAATGAAGCAGCCGGAGTTGAAACAAGTGAGGAAGTAAAATCTACTTTATTAAATATTCAAGCTGATGATTTACAGGTTACTAGCGTAAGTATTACAGATGAAGAATTAATAAAATCATTAGCTAATAAAGAACTACTTAATTTAAATGGTGCGGGTCAAAATTTTTATCAAGTTTTAACTCAACAACCCAACCTTTTTAATATTAAAGATGTAAATCTATATTTTACACCAAATCAAATGACTTCTTCAAAAGTTATTTTAAATTGGGATTTTAGTAATATACTTTTAAAGAATAGAAATGTTGAAGGTAATAATTATGTTAGATATGCAAATAGTAATAGTACTTTTGGTTTATTACCATTTATGAAAGAAATACATATAGATATAAGTTCTATACATTCAACAATACCACATTCGTGGTTAAATATACATACATTTAATATTCCAGATTCAAATTATGATAATGATAATTATAAAAATTTTATTGTTAATAAATTTAAAAATCTCACACCCACAAATGATATTGAATATATACTTTCTTTATCAAATGAATTATTTGATGTTAGAGTATATGGTTCAAATGATGCATTAGAATATCCAACTATAGAAGATAGGGCAATTGTTTATAAAGGTTGTAAGTTTTTATCTGCTTCAACACCATCTAAACCAATTTTATTAAATAATTATTCAAATTCTAAAGATACGATTAGTTTAAGGTATTTAGTAGATGAAGTCGAGATTGATGAAAATAATTTAACTGTAAGTATTCAGCAATATTATATAGCTTTTATTCAATCAGAAACAACAGCTAGTTCTTATATTAATTATTCTATAAATGATTATATTCAACAAGGTTTAGTTCCAGGAAATATTACTTCAAAACAAAATATTGATATTGATTTACTAAATTTAAGAAGTGGAAGTAAATATAATGTTTCTTGTAAATTAAAAAATGATGTTAATGTAACCGATTTTTCTGTATTTAGTGATACAAATACCAGTGTATATTCAAAATTACCAGGTTCATTATTCAATACCAATTTAAATATTGATATAGTTAATAATAAAAAATTTATTAAAACAAAAAATATTAATGGTAGCAATGAAATATTTATTAATTTAAAAGATAACACACATGATATTTTATATGCAAATAGTAGTATACAAACAATTGAAATATCTAAACCATATATAAGCAATCAAGAAAATGAAACCAAAGGATTTGGTAAATTTATAGATGATGTTGATAATTTAGTATCGTTAACTTATAGTATTAATGGTATCAATAAACAAGTAATAACATTTAATGGTTTCAAAACAGAAAATATGGTCAATAATTTATTAGAAAATAATTTGAATCAATTTAATTTTTTTGATAATGTCACAATTAATGATATGTATTCTGATATTAGCGATATAGGATTTAGATTAAAAGGAACATTAAGATTAAATAATATTACATCAGATATAGAAAATACAATTGGGGTTGCGTCTGAAAATGCATATATAGTAAATATAAATTATAAAAGAAATTCGGATGTAAACTATACTGATCAAAATTATAATTTTGATATTTATATCGATGATTTTAATGGAATACCTTCTTTTACAAATCATAATATAGATTTTAGTATAAATTCATTAAAATATAATATGGGAATACCTAGTATTGCAAAAATGGATATTTCATTTGAAACAATATTGAATAATATTAACTCTAGTAATAAATTTATTAATGGTGATGGAAAAATAAAAACAATACTTCCAATTAAAAAATTATCATGTAATAATAGTAAAAATATAATTATAGATAATACAGAAATAAATAATACTGGTAATTATACTTTGGATAATAATTATATACAAACAAAAACAAACAATTATTACAAAAATATAAATTACACGGAAAGTACTATTATAAAAAATAATAGTATAGATATTGAGTATAAATTGTTTAACATTTTTTATAATTCAGGTATAGGATACGATTATAATAAATTTACTAATCATTTTTGTGATTATAATAGTTATGAATTAAATAATTCATGCATAGAGTCTAATATTTTAGATTTAACTTTAATTGATATATATGAATATGAAGATATTTCATTATTCAATTCAAATTTAAAAAATATAGTATATAATAAATATACAGACCATACTAAAGCAATAAAAGATACAACATTATTACATATAGATGGACATTTTAATGTTAGTAATATATATCCAAATATTAATGAGTTTTCTTATAATAATATTACACATATAAATACGCCATATAATTTTTCTAATATAAGTTATTTTTTAAATGGAATTTCTACATTCAATAACAATGGTTATAAATGGATAACATTAAGAATAAAAAAGAATAGTAATACTACATTTATATTTAATTCTAATAATTCAAAAATTATTAATACAGAATTAAAAGGTTTGGATAATCAAGGAGAAAGATACATTCCTTTTAAAAATTTAAATAATTATAATAACGATTATAATTTATTTAATCAAACCGTCATAGATGAACTTTCTAATATAAATAGTGTTAATGTTATTGGATA